>Ga0310786_10000035_pt1 | contig 214558 bp, 193 predicted proteins | sample AusTroGonzalo_MG_FD_203881 | JGI IMG/M metagenome (GOLD analysis project Ga0310786, IMG submission 203881) | Bovine rumen microbial communities from tropical cattle in Woodstock, Queensland, Australia - Gonzalo_03 (v2) (version 2) | ecosystem: Host-associated > Mammals > Digestive system >... | reverse complement strand
CAGAAATACAGGAAGGCGAGGAACTGATTTGTTAAAAATCTCTCCTTTACTTGCATTTATATCGGTTTTCTTATCTCTGTTTGAGAAGAAATGTGTACCTTTGCCGACGGTTATTAGATGTTTGCTACACGGATGCTTATAAGCATTTTGCAACATTGAAACGCCAGGCTCACGCAAGTAGTTGTAAATCAATGAATGTCTCATTTGAGGAGGTGAAGTAAGCTAGTTAATCTACGAGTAATTAAATAATGGAAGGGTGTGGCTCAGCAATGGGTCACACCTTTTTTCTCTATTATGGCCTTGTTCATTTTGGCCAGATTGAACTAGCTTTCATACATAGTTTTTATGCCTTTTTTTTAGTAGTGCCTTCTTTCACCCGACGGAGGCATTTCTTTCACCCGTCGCAATATCTCCCACGAGGGAAAGGAGATATCTCTATGGGGGGATAACAGATATCGCGACGACCCGTAGGAGATACTGCGACTGGTGGTAGGAATCATCCCTTCACCTGATAACTGACTATACCAATATATATAGCGAGTTTTCCGATGACAGATAGCAGGCATTACGATTAAAAATCAGGCAGTTCCCTTAATAAAGTAGTATCTGTTTTGTTTATTTACACCAATGGCATAATGATTAGTCGTCATGAGGAAGTGATGATAATCATCGTTCCGTTATTCAAATTTCACTGATTTCGTCAAATTCTAAAGATTAATGAGTAAATTTGTAACTGAAAAGAATGTGTAAAGTATGCCAGAGAAACAACGTACCTATATTGCCATTGACTTGAAGTCGTTCTATGCTTCAGTAGAGTGCGTGGACAGGGGACTTGACCCACTGACTACACACCTTGTGGTGGCTGATGAGTCGAGGACCGACAAAACCATTTGTCTGGCAGTGTCGCCGTCGCTCAAGACCTATGGCATTGGTGGAAGGGCGCGACTGTTTGAGGTAAAGCAGAAAGCACGAGGTGTGGATTTCATCATTGCTAAGCCCCGTATGGCTCACTATATGGAGGTCAGCTCAAAGATTTACAGCATCTACTTGAAATACATTGCACCGGAAGATATTCATGTCTATAGCATCGATGAGGTGTTTATGGATGTGACTGCCTATCTGAATACCTACAAGATGACTGCGCATGAGCTGACCATGAAGATGATTCGCGACGTGCTATCACAGACGGGCATCACAGCTACTGCGGGTATCGGTACAAATATGTATCTCTGCAAGGTGGCGATGGATATTATGGCCAAAAAGATGCCTGCTGATAAGGATGGTGTACGTATAGCCGAACTTGACGAGATGTCATATCGTCGTGAATTATGGGATTTTAAGCCTATTACAAAGTTCTGGCGTGTAGGGCATGGGATTGCTGAGAGGTTGGCTTATTATGGTATTGACACGATGGGAAAACTGGCCCGTCTATCAGTACGTAGCGAAGGACTGCTCTATAAGTTATTTGGTGTAAATGCTGAGTTGTTGATAGATCATGCCTGGGGCTGGGAGCCTTGTACGATGGAGGCCGTGAAGACATATCGGCCTGAAACGAACTCCTTCAGTAGCGGACAGGTATTACAAGAACCTTATACTTTTAAGAAGGCTCGTGTGGTGATACAGGAGATGGCTGAGGGAATGGCGCTCGACTTGGTGTCGAGGCGCTTGGTGACCGACCAGCTGGTGTTGACCGTGGGCTATGATGCAGAATGTCTGACACGTCCGGAGGTGCGAGAGAAGTATCACGGTGAGATTACTATCAATCATTACGGTAAGCCCGTGCCTAAACATGCCCACGGTACTTTTAACTTTGAGAAACCCACATCGTCTTCCCGGCTCATCATGAATGGAGCTGCAGATATTTTTGATAGTTGTGTGCATCCTGATATGCTTATCCGTAGGATGAATCTAACAACGAACCATGTGGTGAGCGAAGCATCCTTGGAACAAAATAAACAACCAGAACAGCTTGACCTCTTTACCGACTATAAAACGCTGGAGAAACAGCGTATGCAGGAGAAGAATCTCCTCGAAAGAGAGCGGAGGATGCAAGAAGCTCAGCTGAATATCAAAAAGCGTTTCGGTAAGAATGCTATCTTGCGAGGCTTGAATTTCGATGAGGGGGCAACGGCTATGGAACGTAACAAACAAATAGGAGGACACAAGGCATGAACAATGATTATGACGATATTATCAACTTGCCACATTATGAGCCTAAGCATCATCCTAGGATGACCATGAGTAACCGTGCGGCTCAGTTTGCACCCTTCTCTGCATTGTCTGGATACGATGAAGTCATCAAAGAATCGGCGCAGGAGAATGCATCCATCTTTGATACAGAACCATCTCCCATAGATGATATAGACGTTTAGTTTGTCTTATAGCATTAGTGTGAGGATGACACTCCAATGGGCAATGGCGCCCAAGAGGACAAAGATATGCCAGATGGCGTGATAGTGGGGGCGCTTATCGTTGGCAAAGAAATAGGTGCCAACAGTATAGAGTATGCCCTCACAGAAGAGGAAGACTAACGAGAGGGTGGAGAGTTTTTCCCATACAGTGGGGAAGATGAACAGCACGCTCCATCCCATGATGAGATACATCGCCAGCGAGAGCTTCGGATGCTTGCCTATTGCTACAATCTTGACGATGGAACCCACCAGTGCCACGAACCACAAAAAGCCAAAGACCAACCACCCCAGCCAACCTCCAATGACACCAACACAGATGGGGGTGTAGGAGCAGGCTATCATGACGTAGATGCTGATGTGGTCGCACTTGCGGAGGATGTCTTTTGCCATGCCAGGACGCAGCCAATGGTAGATGGTGCTGGACAGGAACATGAGGAACATGCCCACAATGAAGAAGAAGACACCAAAGGCCATCTGCCAACCCGTCTTGATGGCTGGCCACACCATCCAAATGGATGAGAGGGCAAAGACAACACCTACTAAATGAGTCCAGGTGTTGCCTTGTTCTTCTTTAGACGGTAAAAAATGTGTCATGAGAATAACCTTTCATTAATAGCCTGTTTCACCTGATTGGTCAGTTCCTCGTATGTCTGGGTGCTGTCAGGTAGGATAGGCGACAGGTACTCTATCTCTATCATGTGGGGCTTAGGGAAGCGCTTGGATCGTGGCAACGCCTCAAAGGCGCCCTTGATGCATACGGGAACCACTGGTACTTGCAACTCCCTGCTCAGGATAGCAAAGGTTTTCTTAAACTCACTCAGTTCGCCAGAAAATGTTCGACGGCCTTCAGGGAAAATCACTACGTTCTTGCCTTGCTTGAGTACTTCACCCAACTTCTGGATGGAACCACGCAGGTTGTTGCGCTCCATCAGGATGATGTTGTTGTTGCGAGCGTAAGCCTTACGTAAAGCACCTTGCATGTGCTCCTCGGTAGCATAGTAGTAGCAGTTTTTCATCACCTCCGTGGGCAAGGTACACGATACCAACGGACCGTCTAAGAAGCTTTGGTGATTGGGCGCAATAATCATTGGGCCATTGGTGGGAATATTTTCTACACCTTTGATTGTGAGTGTATTATATGCTTTATAGAACCCTCGTATAATGGTGTTGCCCAAGGTCATGAATCGGTTGCCATGAGGCAATTCTAACTGAGAAGAGTCGGCATGCAGGAACTGGTGCCAGTCTTCTTCCTGCACCTCCATGCGTGTCTTGCTGTTGGCAATGAACTCGGCCATAGCCTGAATGTTCCTGTAGCCCGGCATATCCGCTGTGTTGATGTGCGTGCCAAAGGTTTGTTGGATGAAACCTTCTAACGACACCATATCCAGTGAGTCGAATGCCAAGTCGGTCTCGATATGGTCGGTAGGACGCAAGTGTATCTTCTTCTCCTCCTCGATGTATTTCTTCAGTATCTGATATTCCTCGAATGTAGGCTCTACTATCTTTTCTTCTTTCTTGCTGACGGGTGCTTCACCTTTGATAATGTCTTTTAGCATGTAGCGCTTCAGCTTCTCCAGTCGGGTACGAGGCAGTTCACCACGATAGACATAGAGGCTCATCAGTTTCTTGTAGTTGGTGACGGTCAGGTTGTAGGGCTCCAGTACCTCGCGCTTGAGTGCTTCTTCCACCTGTTCGTCAGAGAGGTCTTTTGCCCACTCTGTCTGGGGAACAATAATGGCACGCAGCATGTCGCCATCCTGAATCACAGCTGCCTCCTTCACACGGTCGGTATATTTCTCCAACTTATACTCTATCTCGTTGGGTTGTACGTTCTTACCGTTAGACAGCACGATGATCTCCTTGCTACGTCCCGTGATATACACACGTCCTTTCTCGTCAATATATCCTAAGTCGCCCGTATGCAACCAACCGTCCTTGTCGATGACAGCTGCCGTTTCTTCCGGACGATTGTAGTAGCCCTGCATGATGTTCGGACCTTTGGCGCATACCTCACCATTCTCAATCTTGCATTGCATCTCTTTAGAAGGGATGCCCACACAATTAGGCACCTGGTCGCCAGGACGGGTAAAGGCAATCATCGGAGCGGCTTCGGTCATGCCATAGCCTTCGAGCATCTCGAAGCCCAATGTCTGTAAACCAAACAGTATCTCTTTATCCAAAGCAGCACCGCCACTTACCATGAATTCGATGTGTCCACCCAGTTTCTGATGTACAGCCTTGAAGATGAAGCGTGAGAACGATTTGCTCTTCAGTGTGGCACAGAGATTGAAGAGTCCACGGGTGAGGGCATTGGCATCAATCTTCTTTTTGATGCCGCCATAGAGCGTTTGCCACAATCGAGGCACACCCACCATGATAGAAATCTTACCACGCTCCAAGGTGTCGATGATATCTGGTCCTGACATCGTAGGACAGATGGCTACACCACCACCAATATAGAAGGGGATGACGACCGTTCCTACCAAAGGTAATACATGATGCAACGGCAACAGAATCAGCGTTCTGCGCTCATCGCTAAAGATAGGTACCTCATCATATACAGCGCGTTTATTGGTCAGTATGTTCAAGAATGAAAGCATCACGCCCTTGGGAGAACCTGTAGTGCCAGATGTATAGATGATGAGGGCTGTGTCGTTCTCGTCATCATAGTTCACCTGTGCCTTCTCCTCGTTTACCTCCACCCGTTCGTAGTCTTCAATGAGGTGGGTGTCAACGGTTTGTCCTGCTTCTTGCAGAGCAGCCTTCACTACGTCTAATTTCTGACCTGTTGTCCAGATGCAAGCAGGATGACAATCGTTGATGATATAAGCCACATCGCTGACAGTTGAGGAGGCATCAACGGGCACAGCGATGCCCTTGTTGGCCCAAATGGAATAGAAGGCATAAATCCAGCCCTCGCGGTTTTCAGCAAAGATAAGTGTTCTTTCCTTTGGCTGTTTGGGGGTGAAATGGCTATATAGCGTGATGCGTTGCAGCATCTCGGAATAATAGATTTTGCGCTCGCCAATGATAATGGCAATTTTGTTAGAATCTTTAATCATCATAACTTTCAGTTGGATATATTAGTAAAAGAGTAGGGGGCATCTTCGGCAGCAATACCTCGCTGTCGGTTGGCCTTTGCACTCATCTGTAATTCTATTTTTGTTCCCTGCATCAGGTCGTCGTGGGTGAGGAAATTGTGTTGCCAGTCTTGACCGTTCAACTTCATCGCCGTGATATATTTGTTGTCAGGAGAGCAGGCAGGAGCCGATATCTCTACCGTCTTGCCATTTTCCAAGTGCAACTTTACTTGCTTGAAATAGGGGGTACCTAAGACATATTGTCCGCTACCTGGACAAACGGGATAGAATCCCAAGGCAGAGAATACATACCAAGCTGAGGTCTGTCCGTTGTCCTCGTCGCCACAATAGCCATCAGGCGCCGCTGAATACAGTCTGTCCATCACCTCACGAATCCAGTATTGTGACTTCCAAGGCTCACCAGCGTAGCCATAGAGGTAGATCATGTGTTGAACGGGCTGGTTGCCGTGGGCGTAGTTGCCCATGTTCATGATCTGCATTTCTCGAATCTCGTGGATGGGGAAACCATAGTAGCTGTCATCGAAAACAGGAGGCACAGAGAAGACGGAATCCATCATCTGGGTAAAAGTTTCCTTGCCGCCCATGAGGTTGATGAGTCCCTGTGGGTCGTGAAACACCGACCAAGTGTAGTGCCAACTGTTACCTTCGGTGAAAGCATCGCCCCATTTCAACGGGTTGAATGGGCTCTGGAACGTACCGTCCTCATTCTTGCCACGCATCAGTTTGCTTTCGGCATCAAACAGGTTGCGGTAGTTCATGGCCCGCTCGGCATAAATGGCAATCTCGCTTTCGGACTTACCCAATGCTTTGCCCAACTGATAGATACACCAGTCGTCGTAGGCATATTCCAAGGTGCGGGCAGCACTCTCGTTGATGCCCACATTGTAAGGTACATAGCCCAAGCGGTTGTAATACTCTACGCCCTTACGACCTGTTGAACCGATGGTAGGGTGGGCATTGTTGGCTCCATGTGTCACAGCTTCCCAAAGAGTCTCGATGTCGTAGCCACGTAATCCTTTCAGATAGGCATCGGCAACAATAGAAGCCGAGTTGTTGCCTACCATGCAGTTGCGATGTCCCGGACTGGCCCATTCGGGTAGGAAACCACTTTCCTTATAAGCATTTACCAGTCCCTCTTGCATCTTGACATTCATGCTGGGGTACATCAGATTGAGGAAGGGGAACAGGCAACGGAAGGTGTCCCAGAAGCCTGTGTCGGTAAACATATAGCCGGGCAGTACTTCTCCATTGTACGGACTATAATGCACAGGCTGACCTGAAGCATCTATCTCATACAGACTGCGTGGAAATAAGACGGAGCGATAGAGGCAGGAGTAGAAAGTACGCAGGTGGTCAATGTTGTCATCATTCACTTCTATTCTGCCTAATGTTTCGTTCCAAGTGGCTCTGGCTGCATCACATACAGCATCAAAACTGCGTCCATCTATCTCTTGCAGATTGCGTTCCGCCTGCTCATAACTGATAAAGGAGGAAGCCACATGGGCTTCCACTACTTCGCCACGATGGGTGGTGAAGCCTACAATGGCTCCTGTATGGTTGGCGGTGGCCTCAGTAACTCCATCCTTGATGTCTTGGTCGGCCACTACCGATACCTGTGAGAATGGCTTGCTGAACTCAATCACGAAATAGTTCTTGAAGTTATCGGGAACGCCTCCGCTATTGCGGCTAGTATAGCCTATTATTTTTCTCTCATCAGGTAAAATCTGGATAGAAGAACCTCTGTCGAATGCATCCACCACCACTGAAGAGGACTCGTCTTCTGGGAAGGTAAAGCGGAACACAGCGGCACGCTCGGTAGGTGTAATCTCAGTGGTAATGTCATAGTCGGCCAGATAGACTTTATAGTAATAAGGGGTAGCCGTTTCAGCCTTGTGGGAGAACCAGCTGGCACGCTCTTCTTCATCAAATACCGTTTTGCCAGTCACAGGCATCAGACTGAACTGTCCGTAGTCGTTGATCCACGGACTGGGCTGGTGTGTTTGCTTGAAACCACGAATCTTATCAGCATCATATACGTATGCCCATCCGTCACCCATCTTGCCTGTCTGTGGCGTCCAAAAGTTCATGCCCCAGGGCAGAGCTATAGCGGGGTAGGTATTACCTGTTGACAGGGTATATTTAGAGTGGGTACCTACAAGGGTACTCACGTAATCAACAGGTGTCTGTGACTCAAAAGTCGTTTCCTGTGTTTGCTGACAAGCCATCAGGCAAAGCACAGATAATAATGATAGGAGTTTTTTCATATCGTAATGGTTGTTTAAAGGTATGTTCTAAAAATGTAATAATATATCATTCTGTATAGGAAACTTAATGCAATGGTAATTACAAAAGTATAACCGCACATATACACTACGAAGCGGAAGATGCTGTTTTTCCAAGTAAGGTCGTAAAGTTGCTTGAAATCCCATATCAGCAGTATACCAATTGGTATGCTGAACAAGGCAGTTGTATTGTAAGTGCCTGTTACAAGCATCAATATCAACTGGGCTATGATAAGCTGTGAGGCTAAATACACGAACATGATGATGCGCTCTGCTGCATTTTGAGTTTTCCCGATGGGTGTTTTGCGGAAACTACGCCAAGTGCAGAACAAGAAGATTGGCAGCATTATTAGCATGCCCATAGGAGCATTATTGGAAATATAGCTTGAAATTATCCCATATATAGAACCTAACACAGTTCTATCGCCCAGATACTCTTCTCTTAACGAGTTCACATCACGCATCATTTCCCCCTGAGCTCTCATATAGTCCTCTCTGGCTTTCTCAATTTGCTCCCTGTCTTCAGGATGCATTTCACTCCAATGGTTGAATCGTTGCATCATCTCATCGGTGGCTTCATTGCCAATGCCTAATGCACTGATATCTCCCCCTAAACGAATGCTGTCCTGAATGGCTCGCATCTCTATCGTTAGTATGCTGTCTTGCAGTGTTTTTATTTGATCAAATAATTCTTTTGATTCTGGTACTAATGCTATCTCTTTCAGACGAGTTATCTGTGAGTTGATAGTGTTATAGTTCACAACCTCTTCTCTTAGGAACATTGAAGGGAATACTAGTCTTACCAAAATGGCACTGATGGCACAGATGATGAAGAATAGTTTGAACGGACGGAAATAATGGGCACGCTTGCCGCTAATATAGTCGCGAATCATATAACCTGGTCGCCAAAAAAGCTCAATGATGGTGTGCAGGAATCCGCTTTCGATGTCGGTGAAATCGCTCACCACATTGTGCAGCAAATTACTCATTGTAAAACGATGAGTGTCCTGGCTTTGCCCGCATCGTGGACAGTAGTTACCTTTATAGTTTTCTCCGCAGCTCATGCAGTGATGAGACTGCATGGTGTCATGCGGTCTCTCTCTTCCACGTATCTGCTTGAGGTGTACGGCACGTTGCCAAATACGGAACCGGAGCCACCAACTTCCACTATTTTGATGACGAGTCTGACTCATGTCCTTCTATTGACGCTCAATTTTGAGCAATGCTCCTGTCACAGTGTCAAACTGTACTTTAGTCACAGTATTTCTGTTGAATAGCTGTGCCGACAGGTATTCACGTGAGCCAAACTGTGTAAAAGACATCTCTGAATTAATAATGTCCTTATGGTTGAAGGTAAGCTTTACATCAGCCTTTCCTGGTACATTGTAGGCCACACCCTCAATGGCTGTCTTGCTACCGTTATTCAGTATGCTGACAATCGATTTGCTCGTTTTCCCATCAGCCTCAACAGGTGGCTCAGGAATCAGGTTTTTGTTCACGATGCTCAACTCAACAGGTTCGCCAGACAGGTCGTCAGCATCCACAAACCCCAGTTTCTTTGAGAAGCGGAACACCACTTTATTATTCATATTCTCAGGTGTAACCTTAATCGAGAAATACTTTGTTTCGGTCTTAATTTTACCCTCAAACATCTGCACCATTGCCTTTTCCTGCTTGTTGAGATTGTCCAGCATGATTTGCAACTGAGCACCGTCTTTTGGCAGGTTTTCGGCCTCACCCCTCAGCAAGGCGTTCTTACTCTCACGAATGCTATAGATCTCGCGAGCGACTAATTCAGCCATTTTGGCGGTTGAGTTGGCCACCAATATTTCTTCCGTTAAGAATGTACGAGGATCGGGCAATACTTCTTCCTCTTGTTGTTCAACCTTGGGTTGTGTGGTCTTTTGTTCTCCCACGTATGGCATGTTGATTGAGCGTACAATGCCGTCTGTTGTCAACTCCATCAGTGGAGCAGTGGTGCGGTCTTTCATCTCTACGAAATAGATGTTGTCCTTATCAGGTACACCCACTGTCGTCAGCTTCAACTCATCCAAGGTCCAGGTAGTTTCTGCTTCCTGCTTCACACCACTCAGGCGCAGGTAGCGTTCTGCATACTGACTGAACTGTCCTGGTTCGTAATGTTGTTGTATAGCTTTTGCCTCAATGACAATTTCTGTTTGAGGCAGTATGTAGGTTACGCCAAACTTCTTACCGAATGTCACACCTGGAGTTACTTCGGTTTGGCCATAGGCCAAATTGAAAACTGAAAACTGAAAATTGAAAATTATTAAGGCAACCAAAACCTTATAAATAGTTCTTTTCATAATTTCTACAGATAGTTTTACATTATTATATTGGTCAATTTGCAAACACGATGCATACAGGCATACTAAGTTGGATGTCACGCTGGGTGTTCGTCAACAAGCCCGTCTGTAAATCGCGTTCGAATATTTCAATCTTATTATCATTCATATCAGCCACCAGCACATACTTGCCGTTAGGGGTGATGTTGAAGTTGCGTGGATGCTTGCCCGTAGGCTGATATCCCACCTTCTTCAGCAACCCCGTCTCTTGGTTCACCTCAAAGATAGCCAGTCCATCATCTGAATTGCGCACACTGGCATACAGGAACTTACCATCGGGTGAAAGGTGGATATCTGCAGCATGACGGTCGCCCTGAGGGTGTGTTTCGATGGTCTGTATCACCTGAATTTTGCCATCATTATAGCTGCAAACCGTTACAGCTTCACTTAACTCACCTATAATATATACAAACCTTCCATCCTTGCTGAAGATGATGTGACGAGGACCAGAGTCGTTGTTGATGGGAGTATTCTCCAATAACAAACGAGGTTTGGCAGGGTCTGTCGCAACATCAAATTGCAGAATACGGTCGGCACTGAAGTCAGTGGCCAGCAGTTGCTTGCCATCAGGGGTGAATGCTGTGCAATGCACATGTGGAGTTTCCTGACGACTCATATCAGGACCGCCTATGTTGCCACAAAAGATAGTATCTATCGGTTCCAGAGAACCGTCATAACGCAAAGGAAATACCGACATACTGCCACCCGAATAATTGGCAGTAGTCACAATCTTGCCATTGGTAGCCACGTAGCAGGGGTCTTCTCCATAGGTGGGTTGCTGGTTCATCAGCTCGGCCTTGCCTTCCTCCTTATCAAACTTGAATGCAGCTACAGCAGCTGTTTCGTCGTGTTTCTCACTCACCACATACATCACTTGCTGGTTGGCAGAGAGGGTGAGGTAGGAGGGGTTATCCATCTTTATTACCTCCAAAGGTCTGATCGTACCGTTCTCTTGGTCAAACTTATAGGTATAGATGCCCTCGCTATCAGCGAATGTGTAAGTACCTACTATCATGGTCAGCTCGTCAACTGCAGGCTGCGAGTTGCAAGCCGCCAATAAGAGGAGCAGGCTGCCAAAGACAAAATTCTTATTCATATTCTATTTTAATTACACCAATAAATACAAACCTGCAGCAATAGCGCCACCAATGACAGGACCAACACCTGGAACCCAAGCATAACTCCAGTCGCTGTTTCGCTTACCCTTGATAGGCAGGATGAAATGAGCAAAACGAGGAGCCAGATCTCGAGCAGGATTGATAGCATAGCCAGTAGTACCACCCAATGACATACCGATGGCAACAATCAGGAAGGTAACAGGAAAAGCGCCGAGGCTACCCATTCCCAACTCAGGAGTGTTGCCTACATTGCCGATAGCTAAGATAACATAAACCAGTACAAAAGTACCAATCACCTCACTCAACAGGTTGCGCCATTTGTTTCTGATGGCTGGTATGGTGCAGAAAGAGCCTAACTTTGCATCTGCATCAGGCGTAGCATCGTAGTGGTCCTTAAAATAGATATATACCAATACAGCTCCTACAAAGCCTCCCAGCATCTGGGCAATGATATAAGGCACTACCAAATTCCAGTCGAAAGTGCCTGCTAATGCCAAACCTATGGATACCGCGGGGTTAAGGTGAGCTCCTGTGTAAGGGCCTGCAATAAAGACACCACACATCACAGCCAAACCCCAAGCGAAGGTTACTACCACCCAGCCAGCTCCTTTTGCCTTTGACTTCTCCAAACTGACGTTGGCACATACGCCATCGCCCATCAAAATCAGTATCATGGTTCCTAAGAACTCGAAAACCATTTTCTCAATCATATTCGTTCACAGTTTATGGTTTATTTTTCAATTTTACAATTTTCAATTTTCAATTTTCAATTATTAATTGTTAACGTTCTTTGTATCGCTTCTCGCCATCCTTTTACATTGGCTTCTACTTTCTGACGGTCATCTGAAGGCATAAACATCGAATCTATCTGCCACTGGTCGCGTATCTCTTCAACACTCTTCCAATAGCCTACTGCCAGACCTGCCAGATAGGTAGCACCTAAGGCAGTGGTTTCTGGATTGCGAGGACGAATCACCTTAGTATTCAGGATATCTGCCTGGAACTGCATCATCAGGTTATTGCGAGAGGCGCCACCATCCACCTTCAGTTCGGCCAATGGAAGCTCGGCATCACGCTGCATTGCCTGTACGATGTCGAGTGTCTGGAATGCAATACCCTCCAAGGCAGCACGTGCTATGTGGGCAGCAGTAGTGCCACGACTGATACCTGTGATACTGCCTCGTGCATACTGGTCCCAATAAGGCGCACCTATACCTGTCAGCGCAGGTACGAAATACACGCCTCCCGTATTGGGTACGGTAGCAGCAAGTGCTTCAATCTCACCAGATGACTTGATAATGCCCAAACCATCACGCAACCACTGTACTACCGAACCGCCTACAAATATACTGCCTTCCAGAGCGTAAGTAACCTTGTTGTTGATTTTCAGTGCGATGGTGGTCAGCAGATTGTTCTTCGACATGATGGGCTTCTCGCCACTGTTCATCAACAGGAAGCAGCCTGTGCCATAGGTGTTCTTCACGCTGCCAGGCTCTGTACAGAGTTGTCCGAAGAGGGCTGCTTGTTGGTCGCCAGCGATACCACCGATAGGTACCTGGTGGTTGAAGATAGCAGATTGGGTATAGCCATATACCTCGCTGCACGACTTCACCTCTGGCATCATTGACAGAGGAATATCAAATAGCTTCAACAACTCTTCATCCCACTGCAGCGAGTGGATATTGAATAGCATGGTACGAGAAGCATTGGTTACGTCGGTGATGTGCAGCATACCCTTCGTCAGACGCCACACCAACCAGGAATCAACGGTACCAAAACGCAGTTTGCCTTGCTGGGCACGTTCTCTGGCACCTTCCACATGGTCGAGTATCCATTTTATCTTGGTAGCACTGAAATAGGCATCGATAATCAGACCAGTTTTTTCATGAATCATCTCTGTCACACCCTGTGCCTTCAGTTCGTCGCAATAAGAAGCGGTGCGTCTATCCTGCCATACGATGGCATTGTAGATGGGTTCTTCGGTTTCTACATCCCACACAATGGTGGTTTCACGCTGATTGGTGATACCTATAGCGGCAATTTTGCTACCGTCTATGCCCATTTTTGCCATCGCCTCACTGATGACAGAAGCTTCCGATGACCAAATCTCATGTGGATTGTGCTCTACCCAACCAGAGGTGGGGAAGTATTGCGTAAACTCCTTTTGAGCCACAGCACAGCTTTCACCTTTCTTGTTGAAGATGATGGCGCGCGAACTGCTGGTGCCTTGGTCCACTGCTAATATGTATTTTTCCATGATAAAGGTTTTATTTGTTTATTTCGTACCCCTCAGTCACTTCGTGACAGCTCCCCTATCTTATGGGAGCAGTTTTATTAGCTCTCCTCCTTAATAAGGGGGAGTACCGCAAAGCGGGGAGGGGGTATGTCAATTATTATTTTTCAATTTTATACAATCCTTTATAAGTTCATCAACGTGTGCTTCGTCTGTCGCCCAAGAGGTGACAAAGCGAATGGCAGAGTGATGCTCGTCTATCGGTTGCCACTCCTCAAAGACATACTTCTTGGCTAAGGCAGCCATCTCTTCTTTGCTGACGATAGGGAACACCTGATTGGTAGGTGAGTCTGCCAAGAACTCAAAGCCTGCTTCCTTCAAGGCTGCTGATAACTTCTTAGCTAGTATGTTTGCTTGACGGGCAATCTTGAAATAAAGGTCATCTTTGAATAACTCCCCAAACTGAACGCCCAACAACCAGCCCTTAGCCAACAAGGCACCACGCTCCTTCCGAACATAATCGAAGTCGGGATAGAGGTTGGGATCATTGAACACAATGGCCTCGCCAAACAAGGCGCCGTTCTTGGTACCGCCAATGTAGAAGACATCTGTCAGTTCCGTCAGGTCTTTTAGAGTAAGGTCGTTCTCGTCAGAGGTGAGGGCACTGCCTAAGCGTGCGCCATCCAGATAGAGCAACAACTTGTGTGCACGGCAGAACTCGCTGATGGCTTGTAACTCGGCTTTCTTGTAAATAGTTCCTACTTCAGTAGCGTTTGATACATATACCATAGCAGGCTTCACCATGTGCGGACGCATGAAATAGTCGTCGAGGGCTTTTTGAATTCCTGCAGGGGTAAGTTTGCCTTGTACTCCAGAAACCGTAATAACACGATGACCCGTTGCCTCGATGGCACCCGTCTCGTGTGCCCAGATATGTCCGCCATCTACACAAATCACTGCTTCCGGTGTGCGTAACAATGCTGATATCACAGCCATATTAGCTTGTGTACCACCTATCACGAAAAATATGCTTGCTTTGGGGTTGCCAATGCGTTGGCGTATTAATTCTATTGCTTCGTTAGTTACTTCATCCTCGCCGTAGCCAGGATGCTGCATCAGGTTTCTTTCCTGTAGTTTCTTCAGGATATTAGGGTGTGCCCCCTCTGAATAGTCGCATGTAAAACTGTACATTATTTTTGATGGTTTGATTTATTATTACCTTGCGAAGATAAGGCTTTTTTATAAAAAATAAAAGAAAAGGGAAAGCTTTTGACATGAAAAAATCGGGTCAAAACTTATTCTTGTATTCTTTTGGCGAACACCCCATCTGCTTGCTGAAGAAACGGGTAAAGTGCTGGGGATATTGAAATCCCAGTTCATATGCTACTTCTTTAATGCTTGAGTTCTGTTGCTGCAGCTTCTTCACAGCTACATCCAGTACGTATGAGGTGATGAGATCTTGTGCACTCTTTCCGGTGTCTTTTTTGACGAGTTCGCTGAAATACTTGGCTGAATAGCCAGAAAGGTTGGCAAAGTGTTCTACGGTAGGCAACACAATCTCCTTATCCTCTTGATGGATATAGTATTCGTGCAACTGTTGCTGGAACTTGTTAGTTGCTTCTTTATTCAGCGGACTGCGTGACTCAAACTGGCGATCGTAAAGTCGCAAGAGATATTCCAATAATAATTCGATGTTAAGTCGTAGAAGGTTTTTGTTGTGTGTGGTAGCTTCTTGTTTGATTTCCTGTCTTATTCGATTCATCGATTCCATAAAGAATTGCTTCTCTTCTTCAGAAATATAAAGTGCCTCGTTACTGTTATATGAAAAGAATGGAAATCTGTCGAGTATGTGCATACCCAGTTCTGTGCCGTGTATCAGGTTGGGATGAAATAGCAAACAAACTGATGATGGCTTTTCGTATTCCTTCAAGTCGATGGTAATCTCTTGTCCGGGTGCTATGCAGAAGATAGAACCGTCTGTGTAGTCGTAGTGGGTGTGCCCATAGGCGATGTCACCACAATACTTGTTCTTCAGTTTGATGATATAGAAGCCAAAACTAAGAGTTTCGTTTTTTAATTGAACAGTTTCATTGAAGTCCACCACATTGATTAGGGGATTTACCCCCTCGAAACCGAACTTCTCGTTATACTCAGCTATGGTGCTCAAATAAGACGTGCTCATATTGTAAAAAAAACTAAACTTATAGTACCTGTTTTGGTTAAAGAATACAAATACAACAATATAAAATAGGTAAATAGGTAATTTAGGTATCTTTATCCGTTGCAAAGGTAATGTTTTTTTTATAATTTTGGGATATCTTTGCGCTATAAATAATTAAATATAGTTGCATTATTATGAAAAAAAAACAAATTTCAAGAAGAGAAGCCCTTAAGAGAATGGGTGGCTTCTTTGCGCTGACAGCTATGGCATCATACACTGGCCTTGCTGCCACTTCATGCAAGTCATCCACTGAGACAGAAACTACTACTGTTACAGGCAAGCGACTCATCTTTTTCTTCTCAGCTACAGGCAACAGCCTCTATGTAGGTAAGACTATTGCTGGCGAGGAAGGGCAGATGCTGAGCATCCCACAGGAAATCCACAAGGAGCATCCTGTTTATGAAGCAGAGGAGATTGGTTTTGTATTCCCACTCTATTGCTTTATTCCTCCTACTATTGTACAAAACTTCATTCGCAAGTCAACCTTCAAAGCAGACTATATCTTTGCAGTAGGTACTTATGGAGCTAACTATACGTTGTTCCCCGAGTATTTCGACAAGCTGGCTGAGGAGTGTGGTTTCTCTGTAAACTATATATCTGCTGTTAAGATGGTGGATACTTATCTGCCTTATTATAATATGGAAGTAGAGAAGGCTACTGACAAAAATACGGAGGAGAACCTGGCTACTGTTGTTGCAGAAATCAACCGTCATGAGAACTATCGTCTGCCCATCACAGAACGTGATCGTTTCTTCTATGAAGGTTATTACCGTCACTCAGGTCGTGACCGTGTGAACCCAACGTTTACTCGTTCCGAAAAAGTTGTCTATTCAACTGAGGATTGCATAGGTTGTGGTATCTGTACCAATGTATGCCCTCACGGCTCATGGAAAGTGGTGAATGGAAAGAGTGTAGCTGAAGGCGAATGCGAAAACTGCTTGTCTTGCGTTCAAAACTGTCCATCTAAAGCTATCTCGATTATCCGTGTAGATCCAGAACCAGATGAACCAAATCGTAATGCCCGCTATCGCAATCCGAATGTTACTCTGGTAGAAATCATCAGGGCTAATCATCAGGTTTAAAAGTGATAATTTATATTTAATGATTGATAATTATGCAAATAAAACATGTATTAGCATTATTGTTGGCCTCTGCCAGCTTGAGTCTCTTCGCTCAACCTTGGATGCGTCCACAAGGACCGCTGAATGAATTTTCTCCGATGGAAGGTACTTCTGTCCTTACATACAACCTTCCTATGGAGCGAGATATACATAGTCGTGCGGGCTATGGTCCTGCTTTCTATATTTTCGCTGATCAGAAGCTCAATGAGCAGACCGCTTTATCATTAGCTAATGAACTGAACATAATTGAGATTGCTAAAACTTACGGAGGACGCATCAATGTGGTTAATCCTGTTGGTGACAAGTGGCAGGCTTCTGATGTGCAAGCTTTCCATGACTTGATAGGAAGAGGTGGTCCTGCTACCAATATTAAGGTAATAGGCATAGGCAATGGTGCTACATTCGTAAACCAATACTTGGCAGCAACAGACTTGACTGGTGCTATTGCAGGCATAGTTTCAATCAATGGTGCTCCTGGTAAGCTATGCAAACTTCCTGTTCCCACCTACATTGGCGGCAAGAATGCAGTTAAAGTGGCTAAGCCTTACCAAACTGCCAGTGATGCAGCTCCTGCCGATCCATTGCAGCAAGTTGTAGTAAATCCAGATGCTAAAGCTTCTATAGCAGCTTTGTTTGCTGATGCTTGGGACAAGGTGTTGAGTGCTAACTATCGCTATAACAACTTATATCGTACCTTCTATATGAGTCGTGGCATTGATAATCCAGAGGGCGTTAAGACTTTCGAATTGGTGTCTATGCCAATGTTCGACAAGTTAGGCATCCAGCGTAATGTAGTAGAGCATCCTGTGGTGGATACAAATGCTGCTGGTAATGTTGAGAACCCTAATAAATACCTTTGGTATGAATATCTGCCTAAGCAAGCTCGTGAGGCAGCTCCTGGCACGGTGCCACTGGTAGTGATTCTGCATGGTCACGGCAATGATCCTCGTACTCAAAGTGAAACTTCTGGTTTTGTGGAACTTGCTGCTGAAGAGGGATTCATGGTGGTTGAAATGGAGTGGCAGGGCAGTAATGGCTATATTGCTATGGGCTTGGATGGCATTGAGGCCGTAATCAGCGTATTGCGTGAGAAATATCCGCAGATTGATGGCTCTCGCATTTATTGTGAAGGATTATCGGCTGGCGCTATGACCAGCAATATGTTGGGCGTACGTAAGTCGCACTTGTTTGCAGCTGTGGCAGGTCACTCAGGTGGTATTTTCTCTGGAAACGGTTTAGGCTATTATGGTTATGGTAGCGAACCTTTGATGAACGAGGCCATTCAGAAGCGAGGCTATGTGGAGGTGGGCTTCTGCAATGTAGTTGGCACACATGATGATGTAATTCGTTTCTTCACACCCGACAACTGGCGTGGCAATCCTTATCTGAATGTTTGGCAGATTTACCAGACGATCAATGGTATGGAGGTAACGAAAGACTTGGATTTTAGGATTGATAAAACTTTCGGTCTTCAATTGCAAGATCGCCAGCAGATACATACGGGTAAGAGCGAGGACATCACTATGGAGTTCGGTCAGTTGTACAAGAATGGCAAGCCGATGATTCGTCTCATTGTCATTAATAACTATGGCCACTGGAACTTCAAGCCAGCAGCTCGTCTTATGTGGGATTTCTTCCGCCACTTTTCACGTGACACTCAGACCAAGAAGCTGAATTATAATGAATAATACATTTTGGAAGAGGACGTTTATGTTGAATTGTCCTCTTCTTTTTTTTCTATCATTCTTGTTCTTAAATACAAAACAATGAAGAGGCTATTTACTTTGCTTTGCTGTTTCCTGGTTTCATGGATTACAGTCTGTGCACAGATGGGTACACCAGTCATCATTCCTTTGTGGCCTAATGGAGCGCCCAACGACAACCATCTTACTGGTGATGAAGGGCATCCAGACCCTAGAAGTGTCAACAATGTTTCTAAGCCTGAGTTGTGGGTTTACCCTGCATTCAGACCTAATGGTACTGTCATCATCGCTTGTCCTGGTGGCGGATATGTCTATTTGGAGATAGAAAAAGAAGGCACTGCGTTGGCACCATGGTTCAACTACATAGGCGTAACACTGGCTGTGCTGAAATATCGTATGCCCAACGGACATTTTGAGACTTCTTTGAGCGATGTGCAGGAGGCAATCAAGATTATGCGTCAGCATACCGAAGACTGGAAGGTGAATCCAAACAAGGTGGGTGTCATGGGGTGTTCTGCTGGTGGTAACCTGGCTTGTGAAGCTGCTGTACAGTTTACGGGCCCAGAAAATAGACCTGATTTCCAGATACTGCTCTATCCCTCCACCATTCCAAATAGCTATATGAACAATGAGATGCATGGAGCTAATGCCACGCAGGAAATGATAGACAAATACACCATACTTAAAAATGTCAAGCCCAACACTCCTCGCGCTTTTATAGCTTGCAGTGCCGACGACCCTATCGTGTCGTTTGAAGAAAGTATTCAATATTTTCGCGTGTTACAACAGAACCGCATTCCATCAGTGTTGCATATTTATCCTACTGGTGGTCACGGATGGTGCGAAGGTCCTTGGTTTCATTACGCCCGAGAATGGAAAGCAGAACTGGAACGATGGCTGGTTGAATAATTTATTGCGTTTATTGATTCAATTTCTCACGGAAGCATAAATGCATTGATTTATTTGCCTTTTTCCACTAATAATCACTGCATTTATATATAACAATCAGATATGAAAATAATAAATAAAATGAAAGCAACAGCAATCTCAGCCGCCATCGCCTTGAGTATGGGCGCAGGCGCACAGAATGTGCTGACACCCCGTCAGCAATGTCTCACGGCCATATCATCGCAAGTGGCAAGGGGCGACATCAAGAACTTGGAAACGAGTTACAATAAAGCCTTTGAGGTTGGGTTTACCCAGAATGAGTTGAAGGAAATCAGTTGCCATTTGTATGCCTACATGGGATTTCCCAAAGCACTGAACGGACTGAGTGCCTTGCAAAGGGTGATTGCTGATCGTCAAGCCAAAGGTCTGACTTGCGAGGAAGGTCGTTTGCCTTCTGCTTTGCCTGAGGGATATGATGCCCTGCGTGAGGGTACAGAGGTGCAGAGTTCGTTGTTCGGACCTTATACCAACACATTCTCTCCTACCATCGACTATTACCTGAAGGCTCACCTCTTTGGCGATATCTTTGCCAATGACTTGTTGACCCACAAGGAACGAGAGTTGGTAACTATCAGTGCCCTTGCCAGCATCGAAGGACTGGAAGCCCAACTGAATGCGCACTTGGCAGGCGCTCAGAAGAAGGGTATGAGTAAAGACGAGATGCAGGGATATGTGATGACACTAAGTGACCTAGGTGATGAAGCTACTGCCAACAGAGCTTTGAAGGCTGTGGCACAATTATATGGCGAGACCGCACAGACCGTTCAGACGGTTGATTTCTCCGTATGGCCTAAAGGGGAACCCAATCCATACGGGCAGTATTTCAAGGGTCAGAGTTACCTTACCATGTTGGGAGATAGTGGAGCTTATAACGTAACTTTTGAGCCGGGATGTAGAAACAATTGGCATATACATCATGGTGCTGTACAGGTGCTGATTTGTGTGTCAGGTCGTGGTTGGTATCAAGAGTGGGGCAAGGAAGCTGTATCTATGACTCCAGGCACCATCATCGCCATCCCTGAGGGTGTGAAACACTGGCATGGAGCTGCAAAGGATTCTTGGTTCCAGCACATAGGCTATGAGAAGGATGTGCAGCCTGGTGCCAGCAACGAATGGCTGGAGCCTGTAGCAGATGAGGAATACAACAAACTGTAATTCATTCACAGGCATTAAGTGTGCTAATAGACTAATTAGTGCTATATTAAAAGAATGGGGCGTGTCAGTAAACACGCCCCATTCTTTTAAAGTTTAATTGCTCAATGGTAAACTTATAAAGTACCTTGCTTTAGCTTCTCTACATAAGCATCAATTTTTTGCATCTGCTCAGGGATGTTGATGCGTTGCGGACACTCGGGTGAACACTGGTTGCAACTGGTGCAATGACTGGCCTGACGGAGCTTGGGCACTGCACGGTCATATCCCACCAAGAATGCCTGACGGGCCTTCTTGTAGTTGGGGTCTTGCATGCTCTCAGGAATGTTGCCCTCGTTCACGCACTTGTTGTAATGAACGAGAATGCCTGGGATATCCAATCCGTAAGGACAAGGCATGCAGTACTGACAACTGTTGCACGGGATGGTGGGGTAGGTGACCATCAGGCTGGCGGTGTCTTCCAGATAAGCCAGGTCGGCTTCTGATAATGGTACTACTGGTGCCAAACTGCGGATGTTGTCCTGCAGGTGCTCCATATAGGTCATACCGCTCAGCACACTCAGCACCATAGGATAGGTGCCACAGAAACGGAAGGCCCAGGATGCCACGCTGTTCTCAGGCTCTTGCTGCTTGAGGCGTGCCACGATATGGTTGGGTACATTTGACAATCGGCCTCCCAACAAAGGCTCCATGATGGTGCAAGGTATGTTGCGCTTTGCCAGCTCGCCATACAGATACTCGGCATTGACATTGCGCGGATTGGTCTCCTTGGCATGGGTCCAGTCGAGGTAGTTCATCTGAATCTGCACAAAATCCCACTTATATTTGCCTTCGTCATGCAACTGCAGCATGTAGTCGAACACTGCCACATCGCCGTGGAAAGACCAGCCCAGGTTGCGAATCCTGCCTGCTTCTTTCTCCTTTACGAGGAAGTCGAGCATACCGTTGTCGAAGAATCGTTCCATCAGCAAAGGAATACCGCTACCGCCTCCGATAGAGTGCAGCAGATAGTAGTCGATATAGTCAATCTGCAACTCCTTGAATGAGTTGTAATACATCTCCTGTGAGCGCTTTAGCAGTTCCTGTGGCGATAGCCCTTGACCTGCAAAGCGTTGGTTGGACATCTTGGTGGCCACGTAGAAACTCTCGCGTGGATGGCGTTTCAGGGCAATACCGGTGGCACGCTCTGACTGGCCCTGCACATATACGGGAGCCGTATCGTAGTAGTTTACACCATGCTCCATTGCATAGTCAATCAGCTCGTTCACACGTTCCTGGTCGATGATATTGCCATTCTCATCTGGCTTTGGAAGGGTAGGCCAACGCATACAGCCGTAACCCAAGAGCGAAACCTTATCGCCTGTAGTCGGGTTGGTGCGGTAGGTCATTGTTCCCTTGGGAACTTCTGTCGTATGATGTCCGGCTGGGTCGTACTCAGCATTCTTCTTGGGGGCACAACTTGCCACTGCAGCACCTGCAGCAACTGTTGCTCCTGCTCCCATGACCTTCAGGAATCCACGACGACTTATATTGTTTTTCTTGTCTTCCATAATTGTCAGTTATTAGATGGTTCTGTGTACTTCGTGGCCTTCCACGTGGATAGCACTGATAGGACGGCTTGGACACAAGTTCTCACAGGCACCGCAACCAATGCACAATTCCTCGTTCACCACAGGAATCTTCAGAGACTTAGGATCGCTTGGGTCGTGAGCCACCATCGTGATGGCACCAGTAGGACAGTGACGGGCGCAGTTGCCGCACTCCTGACCGTCTTTCAATGGGACACAAAGCTCGGCAGTCCATACGGCATGACCTATCTGGATAGATGACTTTTCTGCCACATCAATCAGCTTGATGGCACCAGCAGGACAAACCTCAGAGCAACGCACGCACTCAGGACGGCAATAGCCCACCTCGTAGCTGGCCTCTGGCTGCATGAATGTCAGCAGGTCGGTACTTGGACGCAATACACCATTCGGACAAGCAGATACGCAAAGCTGACAAGCCGTGCAGTGGTTTTTCATGTTCCTCAAACTGATAGCTCCAGGAGGTACAATCTTGGTAGCGCGCTGTGGAGCCACCTTGTCCTCTATCTCAGCCAAACCACCATCCACTTTCTTGTCGGTAGCCTCTGGAATGACCTGTGCCTTAGCAGCCGCTGCTGCACCCACTGCGATAGTGGTCAGGAAGGTACGCAAACCAGGGTCTTTCACCTCAGCCTTTTCCTCTGCTTTAGGAGCTTCTGCTTTTGCAGTTGCCTTTGGAGCAGGTTTCTCTATCACTACAGGCTTAGGGAATGCAGTAGCCAAAGATGGTGTGCCAAATTTATAGCTCAAAGCGCCAAACTTACACTGCTCCAAGCAATTGCCGCAAGTCACACAGCGGCTGTAGTCAACGGTATGCGTCTTATAGTCGATACAAGAAGCCTTGCAGTTGCGAGAACACATACTGCAGTTCTTGCACTTCTCTGCATCAAAGGTAACATGGAAGAATGAGAACCTAGCAAAGAACCCCAACACTGTTCCCACCGGACAGATGGTGTTGCAATAGGTGCGTCCGTTTCTCCATGCCAGGATGAAGATAATTACCAGTGTCACCAAAGCAATAATAAAAGTTGGCAGACTCTTTATCCACACATCCACATCGTAAATAGCATAACTGTCATATTTCTCTGCAAATGAAGCCAGAATGTTGTTGCCCCAACGATAAACGGGCTGGAAGAAATTGCTGGCAATACGGCCATAGGAACTATACGGAGCCAACAAAGCAACGAATGAACCTACGCCTGCAATAAGAGCTAATACGAATACGCCCAAAACAGAATAGCGGAGAACACTCTTCGCCTTAGAGTATGTGTAAGGAATCTTGCGTTCCTTCTTAGTACGGGTCTTCTTGCCAAACCAGGCGATGATGTCTTGGAACACACCCATCGGGCAGATGACTGAGCAATAGATGCGCCCGAACAAAAGCGTCAGGACGATCAGCAAAACAATAACTCCTACATTAATTGCCAAAACTGCTGGCAGGAATTGTAATTTTGCCATCCATGAGAACCATGCATGTGTTACACCCGTGAAATCCAAAAACATCAGCGTGATACATACGAAGAAAATGGTGGCTAGTGTTAGTCTAATTTTACGTACCATATTCGTTTTTATTACTTGTTATATTTATTTGGGTGTAAATGTACGCATTATTCTTTAAATACGAAAGCAATGCCCACCAAAAATGCCAATTATTTGTATCTTTCTAACCAATTTTGTATGTTTGCAAAACAATTGTTTGATAAGATTTTTTTACAATATAGCTATGAAAAGAAGATCATTCATTAGCAAAATAGCGTGGACGGGGGCAGGAAGCATTTTGCCAGCCACCTCAGTTGGGGTACTTATGCAGGGATGCGAGGAGCAGCCAGCAACAAAGGGTTGGAACTTTGACAAAGTGATTGACCGCTCAGGCACATGGAGCATCAAATATGGTCGTGTGAAAGAAGGGCAATTTGCGATGTGGATTGCCGATATGGATTTTCGCACAGATCCTTATGTGCATAGCGCCTTGCAAAAACGCATGGATCAAGAAGTGTTGGGCTATACCTCCACTCCAGAGGCGTTTTATGAGTCTATTCGTGTATGGGAAGGTAAAAAAAATAATTGGGACATTCCTCGTGAGTGGATAGGATATGCTCCGGGTGTAATTACCGGCATCAATCAAGCTTACCTTACCTTTACCAACCCAGGCGATAAGATTATTGTCCAGCCGCCAGTATATGACCACTTTAAGTTGTATGCCGAGCGATTGGGTCGTGTGGTGGTGGATAACCCTATGATTTACGAAAACGGTCATTATCGTATGGATTTCGAGGGATTGGAATGTCTGTTTGATGATCGTACAAAGGCCTTGGTGCTGTGCAATCCTCACAATCCTTGTGGCATCAAATGGGAGAAGGAGACACTGGTGCGCTTGGCGGATATCTGCGAAAAGCATGGTGTAATGGTTATCTCTGATGAAATTCACTCCGACCTGACGTTATACGGCCAAACTCATACACCTTTTTGTAGTGTGAGTGAAACTGCTGCTAAGGTGGGCATCATCATTGCTGGACCTACAAAGGCATTCAATTTGGCAGGACTGAGTGGAACAGCTTACTGTATCATTCCAGACAAGGACAAGCGTGAGAAGTATTTGGGTACCTTAAAAGCAGCCAAATTAGATGAGCCAGCCATTCCTACCATCGTTGCCACTATCGCAGCCTACAACTCTGATAGTGGTTGGTTGCCAGCACTGAAAGAATACATTCAAGGCAATATCGAATGCGTGATGAATTTCTTTGACATGCATAAACTGGGTATCATGCCTATCCGTCCTGAAGCCTCCTTCCTTGTTTGGTTGGATTGCCGTTCTTTGGGACTGCCACAGGATGAATTGTTGGCTCGTTTCCGTGATCAGGCAGGCGTTTATCTGAGCAATGGCACTAGTTACGGACAAGGTGGCGAAGGCTTTGTAAGGCTCAATATCGGTTGTCCGCGTAGCATCCTCCAAGATGCTCTGGAGCACATAAGAAAATCGTTTTAGTATCGTACTCTATAGTGCTTTCTTGACGCTCCAGTTTTTCATTGGACCGTTAGGTGTATCAAGTGTGCGTTCATCGAACACCTCAAAGCCACGATGGCGATAGAAAGCTATGTTCTTTTCTGAATTGGTGTAGAGCGTTAGCCATTTGCCACCAGCTTTTCTGACATAGTCTTCTATGCCATCCAAGAAACGTGTACCGATACCTGTACCTTGTACCTTAGGTGATACTGTCAGCGCACCAAGATACCATACACCTTCTTCTTGTGTACCAAAAGCATGGCACGGCTCACCTGCCTCTTTGTTCATGGCAAGCCATGCATCAATGTTCTTGCGTTGGCCGGCAAGGTAAACACTATACCATCCGTGCAGGATGTAACTCAAGTCGGATGGTCGGCGATAGGTGGGCGGATTCAATTGAACGGTAGCCACTATCTTCCCGTCCTCCTCTGCAGCAAGACAGCATGAGTGGTGAAGGTTTGTACGGTACTCACAGCGTATCAAAGCTTTCTGCACACGTTGCCGTTCCTTTGCATCTGGAAAGAAGTATGTAAAATAATCATAATCGCTGAAAGCTTGTGTTTCAAGTTCAACGACAGCATTTATCTCATTTCGTTGTATTTCTCTAATTATCATATTATCCTTTTTAGTCTAATTCTGTTGGCGAAGTTACGAATTATTCCAAGAAAATGCTATATTTGCAGCATAATCTTTATTTTTGAATATGAAGATGCCGGACAACAATAATTGGGTGGCGTGTTGGGGCAATGCCACTTCCATCAGTAACCGTGGTGAGGCAATCTATGCCAAGAACCTCACGCTCCGTTATCCCATCAGGATATGCTTCAGCGGCACGATGCTGCGTTTCCGTTTTTCCAACCTAACGGGAACAGAGCCCGTTACACTCGACAAGGTGTTTGTCAATCATATCCCCATTACTTTTGAAGGAAAGACAAGTGTGAGTCTAATGCCAGGAAAGGAGACGGAAAGTGATGCTGTCAGCTTTGTGGTGCATCGTGGTGACACCATCGAGGTAAGTATGTATATGGCTGGATATACCCAGATGAACAGTGGTACACTTATCACAGGTCCGCTTTCGAAGGGGTATTATGCCTATGGTGACTTTGCCGATGCTGACGAGTTGCCTCTTGACCTAACACGTCACACTAACTGGTTCTTCTTTCTCAACACCGTTGACGTGCTGACATCGTCAGAGAATCATGCTATCGTGTGTTACGGCGACTCTATAACGGCACAGTCGTGGCCCGACTATATGGCACAACAGGCTTTCGGTACTAATGCTTCCATTATACGTCGTGCTGTTAGCGGTACGCGCATCTTGCGCCAGTACGATTGTATCACTTATCAAGCTTATGGTTTAAAGGGTGCTACTCGCTTCCCCATTGAGATGAATGTGGCCGGTGCTTCTGATGTTATCATCCAGCATGGCATCAATGACATTATCCATCCTGTAGGTACTGATGTCAACCCCTTCCGTCCGTGGAGCGATTTGCCAACAGTAGAGGAGATGGAAAAGGGGGTAGAGAATATCTACGTGAAGCCTGCTAAGGCGATGGGAATGAAAGTATGGAGCGGTACTTTGTTGCCTATTTACGGGTGGCGCACTTACAACGAAATGCGTGAGACTATGCGACAGACGTTCAATGAGTGGCTGCGCACATCGCCCATATTTGACGGGTGTATAGACTTTGATGCGGCGGTGCGAAGTATCACCAACCCCAAAGCCTTTGCTGATGGTTTCGATAGTGGCGATCACTTGCACCCAAGTGAACGAGCCTACGAAGCAATGGCGCAGGCCGCTGTTCACAAACTAATTCGCTATATACCGCGATACGACCATGAGGAGTTGTATTAAATATTATGCCCCAAACCAGACCTTTTGACTGACAAGAAGCTGGTGAAGACGGGCAATATCAATATGTCGTGGAAGTTCCCCTGATTGAACAGCCAATGCAGCTGCGGCGCCAGCCCCCTGACCAGTCACCAAACAGGTACCAATGATTCTGGCATCTTCTACCAATGCTTTTTCATAGCAGAAACAACGTCCAGCCACAAGTAGGTTGTCAATAGTCTTGGGCACCAGTGAGCGATATGGAATTTGCCAATATGGTCGCTTGTCGGAGGTAATCTTTTGATCGCGATAATTGAAGGTGGTCCATGCGCCACTCACACCAATGGCATCGTCGAAGGTCTTATAAGTCATGCTGTCTTCCAGCGTAAGCATATATTCACCACTTAATATTCTGGACAGACGAACGCCCAATTGAGAGGCCGTATCCAAAAGGAAAATATCCTTATAGCCAGGTTTTTGCTTCATCTCCTGCACATGTTCCCATGCCTCTTTACGTAACTGGTGCTGTAAACGCGAAAGGTTCTCCACATCCAAGGAATCCTGTTCTTCTTTTCCCCAAACATTATACCAACTAACACCAGGCACAGGTGTATGCTCGCCCACATACTGATGCTCATAGCCAGGTGCACGGGTGTTGATTTTGTCGGTGTTGCCTATGCGATAGTTCATGCCGATGGCATAACGCATGACATCAAACTGCTCACCAGCCCATTTAATGACATCACCATCTCCCGAACAATCGATGACTACCTTGGCCAATATCGCCTGTCTGCCCGATTTGCTCTCTACATATACACCCTTGATGGTATTCTTATCCATGATAGCTCCCACGGCCCAAGTGTGATAAAGCATATGAACGCCAGCATCTGCAATCATTTCATCTAATATATACTTACCAGCTTCTGGGTCAATGGTAGGATTAATCTCATCAACGACCATATTCATGTCACGTAAGCGATCAACCATTTCCGCACTCAAGCCATGAATCACTTGGATGCGCTCACCACTTTTTGACAGTCCATGGGTAGAAAGCAAAGGCAACACCAATCCGCCTGTCCACAGACCTCCTAAGTGGTTATACCTTTCCAATAGATAGGTTTTTGCTCCAGCTCTGCTTGCCGCTACCGCTGCGGCTACTCCAGCAGGTCCGCCACCCACAACCAATACATCAGTTTGTGCCAACACAGATATATGTTTGGCTGGCTCTGTGATATAGATAGAACCGTCTTCAGCCTGTTCGATTTCAAACTCTTTCTTCTCCGAAGAGCAACCTCCTAATGCAAGCGATCCGCCTGCTAGCATCATGTTGGAAATAAAATCCCTTCGTTTCATACTTCTAAGTATTATATCAACCAACAAAGATAATGAAAATAAATAAAAGTCCCATACTTTGAATCATTTAATCTTTTAGCATGAGAAATTGAGGTAGTTGTTAAAAAAAGGATTACCTTTGCAAAAAAACTTATTATGAAACGAGTACTATTATGTCTTTTCGCTCTCTGCGTTATCCCTGTTAGAGGCGAGAGTTTCGTCAACGACTCGTTGAAAGTTGACGGAACGTGGCGTCATTTTACGGTGTTTTTGCCCGACGGTTTGCAGAATGATGCACCGCTTGTCTTCGTCCTGCATGGTTACGGTGGAGGCATTGTGAGAGAGAACCCCATGACCAATGCAGCCAGAAAACGCGGTTTCGCCCTCTGTATTCCACGGGGACTGAAGGATCCCCAAAACAAAAATAGTTGGAATGTAGGTTATCCGTTTCAAGAAGGATGGAAACAAAACGACGTGAAGGCTCTTTGCCGCTTGGCCCGCTATGTGCAGAAACGCTATGCGTTGAGTCAGGTGAATACATTCCTGACAGGCATGTCCAACGGCGGAGAGATGTGTTATCTGATGGCTTACTCCAAGCAAAATACTTTCAAGGCGGTGGCACCCATTGCAGGATTGACAATGGAATGGTTCTATCGTGATCTGGAAGCAAAGAAGCCTATCCCGTTATTTGAGATTCACGGTACAGAGGATCGTACATCAGAGTGGACTGGAGACCTCGAAAACAATGGAGGATGGGGTGCCTACATGCCTGTGCCTGTGGCTATAGGTTATTGGGTAGCCAAGAACCGCTGTACACATGAGATAACAGAGCGTGTGGAAAGCCTAAAGGGAAAGGATGGTCACGACGTTATCAAGCATCGCTTCACAGGCAGTCCTTCGGGTTGCGACGTTTGGCTCTACGAAGTAGTTGGAGCCGGTCATAGTTGGCATATTGACGACCTCGATACTGGTGAAGAAGTTTGGCAATTCTTCTGCAAATACATAGAATAGTTAGTAGATATCGATGCTTCATAGTAACATTGATTTTAAGCACTTTATCTTAGCTTTCTGTATTTCTTTTTTACAATCTCGTATGAATTGGCCACCAAATCTTTCAACAGTTCAGTTTCAATGACCTGTACTTCCAGCCCTATCCAATATTTGGGATTGAAATGATTATCGGGTTGACATATCCCTTTGGTGGATTCCTTTAACTCAGGGATGCGTTCGGGTTGGCATTTAACAATAACAGTCCTGAAGTCATCAATGTCGCAATAGCAAAACGTGTGACCGTTGACGTAAAAGGCCAGCACCGTGTCGCCTCCTGGCATCTTGGCGAAGGGCAATTTTTCCTCGACCTTGCCCAACGAAAGGCAGTATTCTCGAAAGTCTTCAATGTTCATACTCTTCAAACTACTTTATAAGCAAGGTTTATCTTTTATGACAAGTATAAGACTAAACATGCAAATTCCTAGTTATCCTTGCTAGGTAATCGTAATGCTTACCTTCCGCCAACACCTCTACATTATACCCGTTTTCCTCAGCTTTTTGAGTTAGCGTATCAGCATCGATATAGAGCCAGTCGAAGGGTACTCCTATGGTGTCCTTGTATTGTATTTGGAAGGTAAGCTCACCATAATAGTCCGTGTCATCAGGCAGCTCTATGATACCGTCATCTGTCTCAAATACGTAGCAGATGTCCGATGAGTCGCACAACACCTGCCCCCCAGGAGCCAGAATCCTGTCGAGCAGCTTGAAAAACACAGGCATACGCTCCAAAGTTCCCATGATACCTATACCGTTCATAAGCATCAGGATGGTATCATATTGTTCATTAAGGGTGAAGAAATCCTGCTCAAGCACTTTCCTCACTCCACGCTCTTTCATGGTTTTAACGGAAAGAGGAGAGATGTCGATAGCGGTTATATCTATGCCTCGCTGTTGAAGGACAAGAGAATGACAACCCGCGCCGGCGCCCACATCAAGCGTCTTTCCCTTTGCCAAGTCAAGCGCCTTTCGTTCTATCTCCGGCATCTCTATATAGCTACGGAAGAGGGTCGGTAAGGGTAGCTCATCCTCCTCAAACATAGGGGAGAACACCCTAAGCCTGTCTGCCGTTCCAGTCTTATGGTACTCGGCAATGGCTCTTCCCATTGGGTCCATCATACTATTCATTTTATTTTGTTTCTATCTGTCACAATGTGCACTACCAAGTATTCAGAACGTGTGCCGATACGGATTTTTGGTCCCCAAATGCCAAGTCCTGAACTGATATAGTATTGCGTATTACCACGGTGATGATGCCCCCATGATTTTTCGTACACCATATCCGTTATCCATGATATTGGCCAAACCTGTCCGCGGTGGGTGTGTCCACTGAACTGAAAGTCGATGCCAGCCTTCTCTGCCTCCTCAAGAAGATAGGGTTGGTGGTCGAGCAAGATGGTAAAGCCGTCAAGGCCTGTAGTCATTTCAGAAAGATCCTTCCGCTTGGTATTTGTTCGGTCGTTACGTCCAATGATGTCCAATCCTTTGAAGTGGGCCACAGAGTCTTTTAGCAGTATGATGCCCGCTTCCATGAAGAAGGACTCTGCCTTCTCAACATTACTAAAATACTCATGGTTGCCAAGTACGGCATATACAGGCGCCTTCAAGCGTCGGAACTCCTCTGCATAATTGCCCTCCAGCACAGGACGAATGCTTAAATCTATGATATCTCCACCAATGAGCGCCAAATCGGGTTTCTCATCGTTAAATAGATCAATCCACCGAGCTAACTCCGCCTTACGATTGTGATAACCAAGGTGCAAGTCACTCGCCATTACGATGGTCAGCTCTTTCTCTAATGGCTTGTTGGTAAAAACGGTTATCTCCTCTCGGTATTTGTGGTGGTAGTGAAACCCGCCAATTGCCATGATGACTGTCACGATACCGACTACAGCAAGCAGACCCACCATGCTGTTTTTAAGATACTCTTTCGGCAATAGATGACATAGGGAAACAATGTCAGCTACGATGAAAATCAGCAGCAGATAGAGAAACGCTATCAGCCAGGTATTCCCCACCTCATATACCACAGTCGCAGCTCCGATGGTTATACGCTCCGTGATGGCGAAACCTACAAAAAAGGTTATCATCCATAACACAAAAAAGCCTAAGGCTCCCCATTTATAACCACCTGGAGCAATACGCCAAAGGTGCCAACTGACATATCCGACTAACAACAAGACAACTGCCAGAATTCCTATGAATATGTTTATTCGCATAATCGTATTTTACGAGGCAAAAATACTAATATTTGCTATCTATTCAAATTCTGTTCGCGAAATAGTATGGTTTTTTTGTATATTTGCAAAGTGACTGTATATAAAACCATACTAAATATTAAAATGAGAAAGTGTATTCTTTGGGCTTTTGGAATGGCCACCATGCTTGTTTCTTGTCATAAAGAAACCCGTTATGTGGAAATTATCTCCTCCACGATGGAGCATCCATGGCAGAGGGTGCTGGATATGGAAGTGCCGAAGTTCGACTTAGAACTGACAATGGGAGTGGGGGATTCTACTTTGGTGATAGATCCATTGGCTTTCCAGCAAACCATTGAAGGCTTTGGCGCCTGCTTCAACGAATTGGGATGGACTTCCCTCAGTGTACTTAGCCAGTCGGACAGAGACAGTATCTTCCGCGAACTCTATGCACCAGGTGTAGGAGCCAATTTTACAATGAACCGTATGCCCCTTGGAAGCAACGATTTTAGTTTGGATTATTATTCCTATGACGATATGGATGGCGACTTCGATTTAGCACATTTCTCCATAGAGCATGATGAGGCTACGCTGTTGCCATTTATCCGCGCAGCCAAGGCGCAAAATCCAGATTTGCGCATCTGGGCCTCTCCTTGGTGCCCTCCAGCTTGGATGAAGACCAATAAGCACTATGCCTGCGTTTCGACAGAAATGCTGCGTGGTAGGTTCGATGCAGAAAACGGACTTTCCATTGACAAGCAAATCCACGAAGGGGAGGATGGTTTCACACAAGACCCTAAGTATTTGGAAACCTACGCTCGCTATTTTGGAAAGTTCATCGATGCGTATAAGGAGAAAGGGGTGGATGTCTATATGGTCATGCCACAAAATGAGCCAAATTCTGCGCAGTGGTATCCTGCCTGTACGTGGACCCCACAAGGATTGAATGCGTTTATGAAGTACTTGGGGCCAGAAATGGAGAAACGAGGCGTGAAGATGTTCTTAGGCACGATGGAGCGTGCTGATGCATCGATGTGGGATGTTATTCTTTCAGATGCAGAAACGGCGCCATACATCAAAGGAATGGGCTTCCAATGGGCAGGTAAAGATGCTATTCCATCCTTACATCAGAAATATTCTGACTTGCCTGTATATCAGAGTGAACAGGAATGTGGTAATGGACGTAATGACCTTGCTGGAGCTTTCCACTCCTGGGATTTGATGAAGTACTATCTGAACAATGGAACCAATGCATATTTCTATTGGAACATTTCTTTGCTGGAAGGTGGAGTTAGCCATTGGGGTTGGCGCCAAAACTCTTTGGTGACTGTCAATGAAGCTGAGAAAACATTTTCATTTACGCCAGAATACTATGTCATGAAGCATGTGAGTCATTACGTATTGCCGGGTGCCAAAGTGCTGAAGCTGGGTGGTGATTGCAAGAATGCCCTTGCTTTTTTAAATACAAACGGTAGCTTAGTAGTGGTACTTGGAAATCAGACAGATCATCCTTATACACTGAACTTGCAGTTTGGTGAACATACATATGAGATACATTTGGCGGCACAGTCGCTGTCAACCTTAAATATTAGATAAGAATAAGATAGTCTTATATTATTAGAATAAATGAACTATAAAGCAATTACGATTACTATCCTGAGTCTGCTGATGACTGCGGAAACCTCTGCCCAAACGGTTGTGGCAGATAGTACTAAAACTTCTTCGGGCGAAGGCAGCAACCGCAATATGCTGATGAATGCTTCTTCGGCTTCTCAGCCGCGTCAGATTTCCTTGGGTCTTCCCATTTCCGGCAATGCTTATATCTATGAGGACGGCTTGCCTGTATCCTATTACAACTATCAGGTTTACCCCTATAAGAGTTGGCACAATGGTGTGAGCCATGAGTCAGTGCAGACCATGAGTCCGCAAGATATGGTGCTGAAATATGGAGTCATTGCCTATAGCGTAGATAGCAAGACGAAATTGGCTGGCAATAGGTTTGAGGGTAAAATGAACTACACGGTCAATCATTTTGGCCGTCAGGCGGTGGACGCCAACATCTCTACACCTATAGGAAAAGGATGGGGCGTTAGCGTAGGCACCTATCAGAACTTCGACCCGGGTAGCAACCACCTCGATATGACCGACCTGATGGAGAGTATCCATTTCTATAAGGGCAGCATCTCCAAGTCGTTTGCTGAAGGCCGTGGAAAGGTAGGACTTATCTATCAGTATTCCCAGTTCAAGAATATCATCGAGAACTTTGGTCCCTTTATCTTCGTGGGCGATGGCAGCGTGGAGGAATATAACGGTTTTAAGTTGGGCATCGACCAATATCTGCCCGCTAACAATATAATCAGATTCCTCGATATAGCCGATGGCCAGATGAAGGAGCAGCACGTTGACAAGGCCAATACCGATAAGATTCATAACGTCAACTTTGTCCTTGACTATATCTTCGATAATGGCATGAAGCTGGCCATTCACAGTAAGTTCAAGCATGGACACTCATATAGGGCAAGCACCTCCTTGATGAGTGTAAGCGATGCAGAGGCGACAAGTGGCTATACTTATGAGAATGGTAATATATACACAGGTAAGGTGCAGACACGCCGTAGGATGCATTTCGATGCTTTTGAGCATTCATGGATGACCAATGCAGTACTAACGGGCAAGACTAAGAATCGCCGTCATAGTTGGACGGCCGAGGTCGATTATTGGTATAATCAGGCAGGTACGGAAACATCGGTCAATATGTTTGCACACGAGGTGAAGAAAAGTCCCAAGCTGCTGTTGTTAAACGGCAATGAAGGCTTTTCATACAACTCGTATTGCGAGTATTATGATGGCCATGAGCACAAGCTTTTCGGATGGGTATCAGATGAATGGAATGTTACCAACCGCTTATGGCTCTATGCTGGTTTGCGATTGGAATACCTGAATGTAAACGGGTTGGCCGCCAACGATGTAAACCCAGGCAATGCCCGCCATCCAGGTTTCTACTTGAAAGAAGAGGGAGTGGTTAGAAATCATTTTAACGACAACCATTTTAACCATTCCTATATTGCCAGCGGTCGTTTGGCCTTGCTGCCTGGTTTCGGTTTGCAGGCCGAGTATTCGTCAGCCACCATACATTCTCAGCTTTTCCACTATGGTACCTATAATTATCCTACACAGAATGGCATTACCTCCAGGTATTTCCGTGGTGGTATATATTGGAAGAACAAATGGATTGACCTGACCTCACAGCTTACCTATATCACCATGAAGAACAACCAGGAGCGACCCAGTTTCAATCATGTATTGGTGCGTGATGCCGGAGAGTTGAAGGCAGGAATGACGGAATCAAAAACGATGCCTATCTACTACGATATGGCTACGTTGGGATGGGTAACCGATGCAGTAATTACACCTGCTGATGGGCTCAATATCCATGTAATGTTTACTATCCGCGACCCTCAATACAAGAACTTCATACTGAAGCCAACTTTCAGTGACGGCGTGACTGAGGAGCATGATTTCAGTGGCAACACTATCACGGCCCTCTCAAAGATGGAGCTGGAAATCGAACCGTCCTATCGTTTTGGCAAGTGGCGCGTTTGGGCCAGTGCACGCTATTTCAGCAGGCAGTATATCAACAAGACCAACTCACTTTATTTCAACGGTCGTTGGGAAACCTTCGGAGGTGTGGATTATACGCTCAACAACCATGTGAGTTTTGCTGCCAGTGTGGTGAATATCTTAAACCAGAAAGGTGCCAGCGGTTCTATTCCCGCAGCCGATCTGATAACAGATCCAACGCCTTATAAGAATTATGTAATGGCAGGTACGTTTATCCGCCCCTTCACATTGGAACTCACTACAAAGTTCGTTTTTTAATTCTTTCTTCTCAACGCTCTTCTACACCTGTTGATGCCCAATACGATAGCCGTGCCTGAAACGGTGGCACCACCTAACATGAGTATCCAGATAAGAGTCTTACGCAGAACAGGATTACTATTGAGGAAGCCTATACGCAAACGATGGAGGGCAGTATAAGCCCAGTAGTTGAGACGTGACGAACGGTCTACATGCCGCACAGAAGCATCTCGTGGATTCATGTAAAACACACTGTTGTCTCTGTTGTTCGCAGTAATCTTCCACACAGGCAGCAGTTTGTCGGTGTCAATGACACTGCGGGCACGATAGTAAGTTTCAAAATGATTCAGCTCTTCCACTTGCAGGGCGATATGTTTGTTCATCGTGGTACTGTCTGTTTTGAAGAAGTTATCCACATAACCCAGGAACTCATCACTGCTGATATTCAGTGGCGCTACCTCAGTGCCTTGTGCATCAACATAAAACACATCATCGGGCGTGGTGACCGTATAATAAGGATGTTCACGCAGGTGGCTCCACTGAAGCAGTTGTGCATCAGGATAGGCTGCAACCACTTTACGGTAGTCTAAAGTGTAAGTTGTGGGTTGCGGAGCCGCATCCTGCATATAGCGTGATGGATTTCCCTGCAAATGAGAATGAGTAATCCAAGAGGGGAGAGGCATCATCGACATCATGCCACTGAAGACGAAGGTAAGAGCGAAGATACCAAATACCAAACCAGCAATATGGTGCCAGCGGTGCCACTTTTTCTTATAAGGTGTCACCCCACTGTTATGATTCTTGCGGTGCTGTCTCCAACGTACTATGCCTAACCACAAGCCCAGGATGACCATGATGCAACCCGCTCCAGAGAGGTAAATCACCACATCACTCCACAGCTCCACATTCTGTCGCAGCTGATAGAAATAGATCCAGTGAGGGATGGCACTTAGCCAAGCCCAGAAACGCTCAGAGCGAGTGGTATATTGCAGTACTCGCCCTGTAACAGAGCCTTGATACAGTTGATGATGCTCAGCATCGTCGAAGTGATAGCGATAGAAGGGCAATTCAGCCTTCATGGAACCGAAAGGCGTCCACTGGTCCAACTTGTACAGCGTGTCGATGTGCAGCACAGTAGCCTTGTTCCAACTTGCCACCACATTGGCTAAATAGTTGGGTTCAACAATGCTATGCAAAGATTGACTACTATTGGCTAATATAGTATAGAGAGAGTCTTTTGCTTGCCACTTGAAGTATGTTTGGCCTAAGTAGCGTTCCATGCGCAGAGAACTGGCTGACTTGCCATCGGCCATTGTCTGCAAGGCCTCGATGGATGGCAGACTGTCGGAAGTACCCAACGCCTCCAGATGCTCCACACGGTCGCTTTCATATACACGAGGGAAACGGTGATACATCATTACGATGCCAGACAGACACCACATGAGGAAAAATACGCACAAAACCCAGCCCATCAGTCGATGAGCATTCATTATCCAATTCGTCAATCTGATTTTCATAGTCAAAAGAAAATATCTGCTCAAATATGTTGAAGCCATGAAAGTTCATACTAAGTGCCTAACCCACGAGGCAGATAGCCTTTAATGAATGGCAGGTCTTCTGACTGACTCACTTTCTGGTGCCTTCCCAACGCCTCATCACTGATAGGTCAGTGGCAGATAGCATGTTTTAATCCGAAGCAACGAAAACCACTACGGAACCAATTCTGTGCGCAAAGTTATGAAAAGTCGAGAGCAGAACAAAATAAACTCGTTCATTTTTATTTACTGGAGTAAGTCATATCACATTGGAGATACAAACCAGAATTGAAGTATATTACTGCCAATACCTAGAAATATTGATAGTGTTGTTAGTGTATTTTACATAATAATAGGTATTTCTTCCTATCTGGGTTCTGTCTAATTTTGCAGCGAATTAATCAAGCAGAATTATGTATAGAATTATTACCCTTTGCATATTGGCTCTTATGCCGTTGACAACAGTCTTTGCTCAGAATAAAGAGAGTGATGAATATCAGTCGGTTACTTCTGAGTACAGTGGTAATTGGCGCTTTCGTTTTGGAGGCTATGGTGAGATGTATGCCTCATGGCAGGATTATGGTCTGAATCGCTGGAACGGCTCTACTGTAGGCAATAGCAAGAAGAACCATGCTAAGGTTGTTATTCCCCGTTTTGTATTGGCACTTGACTACAAGTTATCTTCCAAGTGGATATTGGGTGCTGAGATAGAGTTTGAGTCGGGTGGTGTAGGCACGGCCTACGAACTGGAAACGGGTACTGGAAGTGAAAATGGTGAATATGAGCAGGAGTTTGAGAAAGGTGGTGAAGTGGCATTGGAGCAATTTCATATCACTCGATTGATTACACGCGAATTTAACATTCGCGCAGGACACTTGGTACTTCCTGTAGGATTAACCAATGCTCATCATGAACCAACAAATTTCTTTGGCACAACACGCCCAGAGGGCGAAACCACCATCTTCCCCTCTACTTGGCACGAAACAGGTATCTCCTTCTTCGGAACGTTTGGTAAAAGGTATACTACTTTTAATTATCAAGCGATGGTGGTGGCAGGCCTGAATCCCAATGGATTCAGCAAGTACGATTGGGTGAAAGGAGGACGTCAGAATCTCTTTGAATTTGATAACTTCACCTCGCCAGCTTGGATAGCACGTCTTGACTATGTGGGTGTGCCAGGCTTGAGGATAGGCGGCTCATTCTACTACATCAACGATGCTGGTGCAAATGCCGACAAACTGAACACCTATACTTCATTAGGCAAGATACCTGTTACCATTTGGAATGTCGATGGTGAATATGTTAATAAGTATTTCATTATGAGGGGTAATATTATTAGTGGACATGTTGGAAAAGCAGCTGGTATCACCCGTATTAATAACAGCTATTCCAAGCTTTCCCCCTATGGCCGTAAGGCACCCTTCGCTTCAGGGGCACTGACCTACAGTGTTGACTTGGGGGTGAGGGTTAAGTCGCTTGTCAAGAACGATAAATTCCCCGATGTGATACCTTTTGCTCATTATGAGTATTACAATCCACAACAGGTGATGGACGATGGTCAGACGGCTGATGCTCGTTGTCAAGTGAGTATGTGGCGCATGGGCTTAAATTGGAAACCTCTTCCCAACCTGGTAGTGAAGGCAGATTTTACCACTCGCCAGATAGGTACCCAGAAAGTGTTCGGTACCACAGGTTTTAATAGTGAGAATGAGTTTAATATCGGTATAGCTTATGCTGGTTGGTTTTTTAGAAAATGAAAATTGATAATTTTAAATTAACTGAATGAATAATTATGAAGAAAAACTTATTATCAGGTTTGATGTCGTTAGCGATGGCATTTACCTTTGCTGCTTGTGGTAGTGATAAGAACGATCCTACACCAACTCCAACACCTACACCAACTCCAACACCCACACCTACAGTGAGTGTGACAGAGGCGGATTTGAGCGCAGCTGTAACACAGTATGTTGATGGTGTAGTACTACCCACCTATAAGGCTTTAGCAGAGAAGAACGAAGCGCTGAACAAAGCCGTTGAGAAGTTCCGTCAATCACCTTCAGATGCCAACTTCGAGGAAGTGGCGAACGCTTGGTTGGATGCACGCGAGCCTTGGGAGTCGAGCGAAGCATTCCTGTTTGGTCCAGTAGCCGACAAGGGCTTGGATCCTAACATGGACAGCTGGCCACTTGATCAGGTATCTATTGCTGCTATCCTGAATTCAGCCGACTGGGCAGCACTGGAGTGGAGTGGTGACTATGACGAAGATGACGAAGACATTGAAGCAGTGCAAAGTGTACGTGGTTTCCATACACTGGAGTACCTGACCTTTAAGGATGGTGAGCCTCGTACCGTTTCTGCTACTACAGGTTCTACCGATCCTAATACAATGGAGTATGCTGATGCCAACAAAGATGCATGGGCGAACTACATGCAGGCAGTAGCTGCTTTGTTGCGTGCCGATGCCAATACGTTGTATGCCGACTGGAAAGAAAGCTATAACGGTGGCAAGAGCTATGCTGAGATATTCAAGGCACACGATGGAACCGAGGGCTATAACAGTGCCATCAACTGCATTGAGCAGATTATCGATGGTTGTGCCGACATTGCCAGTGAGGTAGGCGCCTCCAAGATTGGCGATCCTGTGAGCTTATATGAAGACGGCAAGACCGAAGAGGCCCTCTATGCGGTTGAGTCTTGGTACAGCTGGCACTCACGTGACGACTATACCAATAATATCTATTCCATTCGCAATGCCTATTATGGTTCCTTGGATGGAAGCATTAACGAAAAGTCTTTATCGGCTTTAGTCAAGAAAGTAGATGAAGCATTTGATACTAAGGTAAAGAATGCCATTCAGGCAGCTGCCGATGCCATTCAGGCTATCCCGCAGCCATTCAGAAACAACATCAACAGTGTTGAGGCCAAGAATGCTATGGATGCCTGTGGAAACCTGGAGTCGGTGCTGACCGGTGAGTTGAAGCCCTTCATGCAAAAAATATTGAATAAATGAATATTAACTGTTTTCGTTGTTTATTAGTTGTTATTGCCGCATTGATAATGGTCTCGTGTGATGAAACAGGAGACCATTTCACGGCTGAAGACATAGAAGTCATCGATGGCTATGCCCTATCGGCTGGTACATCAACTGTGTTCTTCAACTCAGCCGTAGCCTACGATCAGCCAGCCAACTGGGTGAGTGGGGTATATGACACCCGCTTCAATCGTGGTGACCGACTGTATGACAATGTGAAAAGCACGAACAACAATGGACATAACGGTGGCTTAGGACCTGTCTATGCTGGTTATTCATGTGGCAGCTGTCACCGCAATGCAGGACGCACAGAACCCACCTTGTGGACACAAGGAGGATCTGGTACCTATGGCTTTACCTCAGCCCTGATTTATATCACCCGCAAGAACGGCGCTTTCTTCCAAGACTATGGACGTGTGATTCACGACAACGCTATCTACGGTGTACAGCCAGAAGGAAAACTGAGGGTAACTTATGATTTCGAGACGTTTGAGTTTCCTGATGGTGAAAAATACGAGTTAGCAAAACCAAACTATGAGATATATGAGTGGTATGCCGATAGCATCGCTCCAGAAGACTTGTTCTGTACGGTTCGTATTCCTTTGCGACATGTGGGTATGGGACAGATGATGGCCATCGACCGCAATGAGATTGAGGCACTGGCCCGTCAGAGCAACTATCCCGAGTTTGGCATCAGTGGCAAGGCCAACTACATCAACGAGCGAGGTCGCCTGCAATTGGGTCTTTCGGGCAACAAGGCACAACATGCTGACCTGACAGTGGAGTTGGGCTTCAGCAGTGATATGGGAATGACCAATAGTCGCTACCCTGAGGAAATTAGCGAGGGACAACTGCAAATCAACCAGGGAAGTATGATGGGTTTGCTCTACGACCAACTAGATGTTTCTACTGAAGATATGGAAGATGTGGACCTCTATATGCAGAGCTTGGGTGTTCCAGCAAGGCGAAATGTGAATGACCCTCGTGTGATTCATGGCGAACAGATGTTCTATAAGGCATCGTGCCAGTTGTGCCACACCACGACTCTGCACACACAGCCTCGTGGCTCTACGTTGCTCAATGGCACTGAGTTGCCTTGGTTGGGTAGTCAGGTCATTCATCCTTATTCCGATTTCCTCTTGCACGATATGGGTTCGGAGATTATGGGCGTAGGTCTGAACGACAACTATGTCAGTGGATTGGCTCGTGGCAACGAGTGGCGTACCACACCTTTGTGGGGCATCGGTCTGCAACAGAAAGTAAATGGACATACCTATTTCCTGCATGATGGACGTGCCCGTAACTTTGTTGAGGCCATTATGTGGCATGGAGGCGAGGGAGAGGCATCTAAGAATATCTTCAAGAACATGACGAAGGAAGAACGAGACGATTTGGTGGAATTCTTAAAATCACTATAAACTATGAGAAAACAGATTGTATTAATGATATTGGCAGTATTCTTGCCACTTACCGCTATGGCGCAATACGAAGAAGATACCGACAATGGTGTGGTATCATTGGCGGGTAGGGAAGGCTTCTCTATCGCTACCAAGAAAGGCGACTTTGTGTTCAAGCCCTACCTGCTGATGCAGGCTGCAGGCAAGTTCAACTATTACGATGACGAGGGACTGGATAAGGCATATAATCAAGATAATGTAGCCAATTCAGGTTTCTCCATCCCTTATGCCGTACTTGGTTTTACGGGCAAAGCTTTCAATAAGTTGTCGTTCAATCTAAGCATCAACGCTGCTGCCAGTGGTGGTGCATTGTTGCAACAAGTGTGGTTCGACTATACTTTCAGTCAGAAATTTGCCATCCGTGCAGGTAAGTTCAAGACACCTTTCACCCATGCTTACCTTACTACCTTGGGCGAAACCCTGCTGCCTGTGTTGCCCACATCACTTACGGCACCTGTCATCCTCCCACATGCCCTCAATGCAGTGAATCCCAATTTTGGTACGGGTTTCGATTTAGGTATAGAGATACACGGATTGCTGAACAAGGTGGGTTACGAAGTGGGCATCTTCAATGGCACAGGAGCATCTGTTAATATCGCAGGCAAAACCTTCAGCGACGATTGGCACATACCTTCCATGCTATACTCAGGAAGATTGACCTATATGCCTAAGGGTGTGATGCCAGCAACACAAGGCAATCCCAAACGCCTGAACGAAGACAAGATTTTGTTTGGTGCATCGGCATCGCTGAATGTAGAAAGCGAGAGTGAGAGTACCAACGACTTTCGTGCCGGATTGGAGTTTGCTATGCTGAAAGGCCGACTCTATTTGGCAGCTGAGGCATATTACATGCATGTGGGCTTTACCAAACGCATGAAAATTGATGAAGGTTTCAACTATTGGGGTGGCTATATCCAGGCAGGCTACTTCGTGGCTCCTCGTTTGCAGGCAGCTTTGCGTTATGACTTGATGGATCGCAATGGTACCGATGCAAAAGGTTTGCTGAATATGCCAGCTGTGGGAGTGAACTATTTCTTCCCCAACAGCAACGTAAAGCTGCAAGCCATGTATCAGTTTATTGGCCGTACAGGACATGCCACCCAGTTGGATCGTGACATCGATGATTTAGGATTGGCTACCCATTCGGCTACCATTATGCTACAATACTCTTTCTAATATGATTACGTTTAGAAGAATACTAAGTTGTTTATTAACAAGCTCTTTGCTGCTCGTAAGCTTGCAGTCGTGCGATGAAGGCAGACTCTATGAAGATGAAGTGCCCATCTCACCAGAAGGACGTATGGTAACATTGACAGCCAAGCTGACAGGACTTAGTTCTTGGCCAGACCCCTCTATGTATGTGGTGGTGGCAGGCTTTAATGACGATAGCGACTATGCGCTCATCAATAAATCAGTGCCAGTTCCTACGACAGAAGGAGAAGAGGTGTCGGTGGTCCTCTCCGGCATCAAGGAGAATGTCACCCGTGTAGAGTTGTGCGTCATCAACCGACTGAGGAAGCACATCGTGTCGTTCTATACCATTGATGAGAATAAGCTGACTTCCGCCAATGAGATTGAGGTAGATGCAGGTACCCTGAATGTAGGCATGTATAATACCATCCAGGAGCGAGTATTCAATGCCACTTGTGCCAATTGCCACGGAGCAGCCACCTCAGCAGCTGCAGGCCTTTACCTCACGGCGGAGAAGAGTCATGCTGCCATAGTGAATGTACCCTCCAAGAAGTTGCCCGATATGAACATCGTAGAGCCAGGTGATGCTGCCAAGAGTGCATTATATCAAGCCATTTCAACCGATGTAACCATTACAGATGAGTGGCATTACAACCATACGGCAGAGGTGGTGGACGATGGTCTTTTGGCACTGATACGTCAGTGGATAACACATGGAGCAAAAGAAGATTGAAAATGAATAAAGCAAAAGTTGAAATATATAAATTCGTAGCAGGAGAGGTAAACGAATATCACCTCATGGTGCATGTTACTGACCCCACGCTCTCTTATCAACAACAGGTAGATGCCTTGCTGACAGCTTATGATGAGGTGTTGGCTAATTTACCTGGTGCAGAGGCCGTGTTCAAACGCTATTTCCTGAGCGACGCCGCTAATCAGGCCGATTTGCTGTTGGCCATGACCACCGAAGGCACCAGTAGTGCCCTCTCCTTAGTGCAACAACCACCATTAGACGGCACGAAGATAGCGCTTTGGGCTTATCTTTTGCAGGGAGATGTGCAGATGAAGGCATTGTCTGATGGCTTGTTTGAGGCAAAGCATGGTGCTTATCGCCATCTATGGACAGGCAGTAACACCAACCAAGCGGCTAACTCGGAATACCAGACGCGCCTGTTGCTCAACGACTATGTGATGAGCCTCATGCAAGAAGGTTGCACCTTGTCAGATAATTGTTTGCGCACCTGGTTCTTCGTACAGGATATTGACAATAAATATGCGGGCATGGTCAAGGCACGCAACGATGTGTTCGTTACACAAGGCCTCACAGACAAAACACACTTCATTGCCTCTACGGGCATTGGTGGCAGAATGGCCAACCCAGCATCATTCGTGCAGCTGGATGCCTATGCAGTCAGTGGACTTCAACCAGCTCAAGTACATCATCTCTATGCACCCACCCATCTGAACCGTACGTCGGAATATGGAGTGAGTTTCGAGCGAGGCACGATGGTGGATTATGGCGACCGCCGACAGGTATTCATTTCTGGTACCGCCAGCATCAATAATAAAGGAGAAATCATGTATCATCGTGACATACGTAAGCAGACATATCGCATGTGGGAGAATGTAGAAGCCTTGCTCAATGAGGCCGATTGTACCTTCAATGAGGTAGGGCAGATGATAGTCTATTTGCGCGATATGGCCGACTATGCTGTAGTGAAATCCCTGCATGACGAACGCTTTCCAGATAAGCCTAAGGTGTTTGTCAATGCCCCAGTGTGTCGCCTAGGTTGGTTGATAGAGATGGAGTGCATGGCGGTAAAAACCCAAACCAATGCTGCCTTTTCATCCTATTGATTACCTACGAATAATGAACAAGTTGTGATAAATATACCTAATTCTAGTTATTGCAAGGGAGGACGAAAGGCAGTAACTTTGCATTGTCAGATTTAATGAATTAGTTAGTCATAATTACGTAACCACTTTTTTGAAAGAAAGGTCCTTGTATCCCGATGTGAATCGGTTTACAAGGATTTTCCTTTTGTAGGGTGCGTAGCTTATCGTTCAATGTCTTTCAGTTCAACCAGCTTGTTGACAATAGCATAAATGGTGAGGCCGGCCAGAGAATGTATCTGCAACTTGCGCACAATGTTGCGACGATGGGTAATGACGGTATTGACTGATATATAAAGCTGGTCAGCGATCTCTTTGTTCGACATCCCTTGCACTAGGCACACGATGATTTCCTTCTCACGGTCGGAAATAGATTCAGTAGCATCTACATTCTTAATCATATTCGAGATGCGTGCCGTTACATCTTCGTTCTTCAATCGCTGTTCCAGCAGGCGAATGGCAGGCACAAACAACACCTCTTCCACATTGCTGTGGTTCAACAACCATTCCTCGTTGTTGTAGATGTCGTAGAGCGTCGCCGTCAGTTGGTTGTTCACCAGTCCGTCGTTAGGCAAATACTTGATAATGATGTTCTTCAGTTCTTGAAACTTGCCAGTAGTATCGCTATGATGCTTGGAGAAAATATCCACGTTGTAGTTTGACTTCTGTTCGCCAGATAGCAAAGCCTCCACATAAGGGAAGAGCGTTTTCTCCTCGTATTTCATGTGCTGACGGATATCATGGGCATATTCGTCGTAGAGCCGTAAGATCAACGTGTCAAGATTGTCGCCATGCACCAGCGAGTCCTCCAGTTTCTTGCGGATAGAAGGCAACTGATAGTCGAGGAAATAGCAATGTGAAGCCCGCAGATAGGCGAGAAGAGTATCAACAGAAATCTTGTCATCCGTTTCTTTGGGAGCATACCCATTGATTAGGAAGTTCACTACTGTAAGAAAGGTGTAGCAGTCAACCCCCTGTTCTTGGCAAACCTCGCTGACCGTTTTGTCACCAAATCCCAGCTTAATGCCAAAAGCGCTCAACCCCTGCAACATAGTGTAGTTATCGCTGATCAAGTCAATCATCTTGTCATCAGCCTCATAAAGTTTCATCCTTCTCATCGCTATAGGTATATTTCGCTGCAAAGTTACACTTTTTTTATATTGGTTGCAATCATTATTTATGGGTATAAGCTATTATTTGATTGCCCATGCATCATCAAAAATTAGTATAGCAGGTCTCACCATCTATGCCATCGTCAACGGACTGGTAGATATCTCTGCGGTAAAGATTTGACGACCAAAAATATTTTTTTTGCTTTGTTTCTCTTTCCTTCGCTAAAAGTGATTATCTTTGCCCCATAAAGAAATAATCCAATAATATGAAAAAGAGAATCATCCTATCGTTGCTGGCCGTATTCTTTGTGATGACCGCACAAGCCCAGACAGAGTCGAAAAAGCTGTATGATGAGGACATCAACCCGCTGGAGCAGATTGACCAAGCAGTTGTCAAGGCAAAAGCTGAGGGCAAGTTTGTCATTTGTCAGGTAGGAGGCAACTGGTGTCCGTGGTGCCTGCGCTTTGCCGACTTCATCTCCAAAGACAGTGACATCAGCAAGGTCATTGCAGACAATTTCAATTACATCCACGTGAACTACAATCCACGCAAGTCGGGTGGTGAGGAGAAACAACAGCAGGCAAAGGCTTTGATGCAGCGCCTTGACAACTGCGGTCGTTTTGGCTACCCAGTGTTCGTCGTCCTGAATGAAGAAGGCAAGGTAATCCATCTGCAAGATTCAAGCTTCTTGGAGGAGGGACAGAGCTACAACCAAGAGAAGGTGCTTCGTTTCTTCAAGAGCTGGACGCCAGAGGCTGTGAAGAACTGATGTCACTGAAAGAAATGCTATTAAACTATTTGAATAATGAAGAAACTATTAATCGCCCTGACGGGCATCATGATGATGGGATTGATGACAAGTTGTAACGAAAGTAAGGTATATGACCCAGCTAAGATGTTGGTACGCCTTTCTATAATCGAAGTTTATCCTGAGTACTTGGATGAGTATCTGGCAGCTGCAGCTACTGTTGGTGGCGAATCAGTAAAGAAGGAGCCGGGTGTCATCTGTATTTATCCTTCCAAACTGAAGAACGATGCCTGCCAGATTCGCATTCTGGAGATCTATCGCGACCAGGAGGCTTACCAGAGCCATATCAAATCAGATCATTTTCAGACCTATAAACAGGGAACCCTGCACATGGTGAAAAACTTGGAACTGATCGATATGGATCCGCTCGACCCCGAGGCAATGCCATTTATCTTTAAGAAATAATAGACAAGCTTTCTATAATAAAAATATGGTACAAAAACAATTTCATCGCCACTTTGCGACTCCAGGATTAAATCTCTATTGGATTATCATCGCATACATCATCATCGGGTGGTTCTATCCCGTGATAGGACTCATCGCACTCATCTGCATGATAGGCCCAGTACTCACCTCCATCTGGCGAGGCCGCTTCTGGTGTGGCAATGTCTGTCCGCGAGGCAATATGTACGACCGACTGCTATCGAAATACTCACCCCACAAGCCGATTCCCACATTTGTGCGTACCTTCGGTTTCCGCCTGTTCATGGTGTTCTTCATCTTCGGCATGTTCGGCATCCAGCTAACATTCACCGTCCCCTGGAGCGAGGGCGGATTAGCTATGTGGAGTGGCATTGGTCGCGTATTCTGGACGATTATCATGGTGACTACCATCGTCGGCGTTACTTTATCATTCATCTATGCGCCTCGCACATGGTGTAGTTTCTGCCCGATGGGAACAATCTCGTCGTGGGTTGCTCCAAAGCACCAGCCACTTCCTAAGCCCTATACCGCTGTGCATGTTGCAGCATCGTGCCAAATGAAGTGCAAGCAGTGTGCCCGTGTATGTCCCATGCAGCTCACGCCTTACGACAGCCGAGGTCAGGAGTCAGGCTATCTTCATCCTGACTGCCTGAAATGTGGCAAATGCACCTTGGCTTGTCCAACAAAAATTATGTCATTAGGCAAATGAAGTGGACTTCTTTATGAAAAAGAACGGAATTATGAAGAAGATTATAAACCCTTGGCGCAACCATCCTGAGTACAACTGCTTTGGCTGTTGTCCTGATAATCCTATCGGACTTCACTTGGAGTTCTATGAGGATGGTGACTATATCGTAAGCAAATGGAATCCTCAGCATAATTATCAGGGATGGGTAAACACCATGCACGGCGGCATCCTGAGTACGCTTATTGATGAAGTGTGTGGATGGGTGGTCACCCGCAAGCTGGAAACCAGTGGCTATACCGTTCAGCTGAATGTAAAGTTCAAGAAAGCCATTCCAACGACAGAGCCAGAACTGACCATACGGGCAAAGGTCACGAAACAGGTTCGAAATCTTGCGTATATCAATGCAGAGATCACCAACTCGAAGGGCGAGCTCTGCAATGAAGGCGAAGCCATCTATTTCCTGATGAATCAGGAGAAGGCTAAAGAGATGGGATTCCTAAAATGCGAAGTTGAAGACTAGCTATCATCGATTATCCCATCACCACATCGAGCACCATCATGAGGACGAAGCCTATGGCAAAACCGATGGTACTGAGATTAGAATGTTCACCTTCGCTGGCTTCCGGAATCAGTTCTTCAATGACGACATAGAACATGGCTCCTGCAGCGAAGGCCAGCATGTAGGGCAGAACGGGTGTCATGAACGAGGCCAACAGCACTACTGCCAAACCACCGAGGGGTTCCACGGCACCGCTCAATGAGCCGATGAAGAATGACTTCCACTTGGAATTTCCTGCCGCACGCATTGGCATGGAGATAATGGCTCCTTCTGGCACATTCTGGATGGCGATACCAATGCTGACAGCCAGGGCGCTAGCTAGCGACAGTCCTGCTGCACCGTTTCCGGCTCCTGCAAAGACCACTCCCACAGCCATACCTTCTGGCAGGTTGTGGATGGTGACAGCAAGGGCAAGCATAGCAGTTCGAGAGAGTTTTGAACGAGGCCCCTCTGGCTTGTCGGTACCGATATGCAGGTGGGGCGTCAGTTCGTCAATCATCAGCAGGAATCCCATACCCAACAAGAATCCTACGGCAGCAGGTAAAACTTCGTTTAATTGAGAATTGAAAATTGAGAATTGAAAATTAGATTCGCTCGCCATTTCCATGGATGGAATCAGTAGCGACCACACTGATGCCGCCACCATCACACCCGATGCAAAACCCAACAATGATTTTTGCAAACGGGGCGACATTTCGTCCTTCATCAGAAAGACGAAAGCCGCTCCGAGCATGGTTCCCAACAGGGGGATAAGTAGGCCGATAACGAGTGCCATTATGCCTTGTTAAATTTCACCTTGGGCTGTTTACAACGGGGACAGCGCCAGTCATCGGGCAGGTCTTCAAAAGCCACGCCATCGTGCTCAGCTGGGTCATATACATAGCCACAAACAGAGCAGACATATTTACCGCTAGCTTTCTGCTGGGAGAAATCCACCTCAGCTAAGATTGTCGGTACGGGATTGTCAAGGTCCATCACGCGCTTGGCCTCCAAATTCTCGTAGCCCTGCGGAGTGTGGGTACCCATGTAAACGGTGGGGTTGTTGCGGACGAATTCACGCACTCGGTCCAGCGTCTCGCGGGCTGCGGGCAGGTCGTCATAAACCACCGACAGTTTATTCTCATACAAGGCCTCGTCCACATAGGTGACATCACCCTCGAACATGTAGAACAAGCCCTCATTCTCTGCTATAATGAGGCTGTTGCCGTTGGTGTGACCCTTGGCCTTAATATAGTATACGCCGTCGGCTATCTTCTGACATTCAGGGAAGTTATAATAGGGACCATCGGTGAATTGTACGGGGACAAGGTTAGGAATATCCTTCAGTTCTTCTACACCCATTTCATCGGCATTCACATAGATCTTAGCATTGGGGAACGAGCGGAGTTCACCGCTATGGTCGGCATGCTTGTGGGTCAGCAGAATCTTGGTCACCTGCTCTGGCTTGTAACCAAGGGCAGCGAATGCCTCCATGTAGGTGCAGATGTCCTTTCCTGTGAAGATCATTGATTTCTCGTCGGGTACTTCTTCCGGGAAACCAGCAGGTAGGCCGGTATCTACTAATATCACCTCAGAACCGGTGTCGATGAGGTAGTTCTGCAGACTGCCACGATAGCGGATGTTAATGTCAAACTTGTCAATTCCCTCCTCACCACCGAAGACGAAGGGTTGGGTATAGAACCCGTCACGTCTAAATTTAACTGCTTTTATTTCCATAATAATGCCATTATTGTTGTGATTATTCTTCTACAGGTACGAATTTCTCCTTCTTCCGCTTGCAGCGGGGGCACCGCCATGTATCAGGAAGGTCTTCAAACTGGGTGCCGGGAGGTATTCCTTGCTTGGGATCACCCTTCTCTGGGTCGTAAGTGTACTTACAAGGGCATTTCATCTTTGCCATAGTCGTTAATGCTTTAGGTGAAAAAAATAAAGGGGAGGCAGGCGTGGAGTCTTTCAGCTTGTAGCCAAATCACTCCAGCCAACTCCCCTAAAATGAAAAAATTATAGATGCATCGCGGTACAAATACCATTCGAAGCCAAAAACAAATTATTGGGCTGGAGCCCACTTGCAGCGTACGGGCGACACGATGGCACCCTCTTTCTTCAATTCAGCGAAAGCCTTATCGACTTCCTTGCGGTCAATACCTGTGATTTCTGCAATCTTGCCAGCGTTGACGGGAGCGCCGAATTCGCGCATAGCTTGTAATACCTTTTCTTTCATTGTTATCGTATATTAATGGTATAAAGTCTCAATTATCAAAGTTGCAGCAAAAGCCAGTTCTGCGTGCCAATCTTCTCGATGAGTTCCACTGCACCCTGGCTCCAGAAGAGGTCTTCCTCCTCGTCCTTCAGGTAGTCCTTCAGCAGGTCGTAGGTGATAGGATCATCCTTCACGCCCTCCATGCACTTCATCAACAGTTCAACGCCCGGCTCCTGAATAGCGAGGTCGGCCTTAACATACTCAATGGGATCGCAGATAAGGTCGCGGCTCTTCATGCCTTCGAACTTGATGTCTCCGCCAAGGTCGAGGATGCGCTCTGTGAACTTCTCTACCCAGCCCATTTCCTCATTGAAGTGGCCGATGTACTTCTCGCCGAGCTTTGTTAAGCCCTGTGCCTTGAAGATCATGCCCTGCTGTTTGTGTACGATGGCACCTTCTGCCAGATGAGTTACGAAAAACTGTAATGCCTCAATTGATTTCTTCTTGTCCATAATGCTTTTATTTTAGTTGTTAATAATTTTCAACCGCAAAGTAACATATTTTTTTAATACGTATCTATAGCTGAAACAATACAAAAGTTGTCTGAAACGATACAACTATGAAAATAATTTGTATATTTGCCCTTAGTATGTACACGTTGAATGAATATCTGCCAATATTTGTAGGCGACGACTTGCCCGAAAAAGGCTGGGACAGCGGGATGTACTGCCTGGAAACAGACAGGGCGAAAATCCTTCGTTCCAACTTGGTGCGTGGATTCGTTTCCTGCTTCGCCTTTATGTTGGTTGAAAAAGGGTGGATGACGATTCACTACAATGGCCGCGACCTGACGCTGCATCCCAACGACCTGTACACCTATTCACCAGGCCTTCATGTCGATGTCATTGACACTTCCGACGATTTCCACGGCCTTTGCCTGATGGCTGATGAGCACGTTACCATCGAGGCACCATCTGTCCACGACCTCGTACATCTGGCCTATCTGCCCATCGTACAGCTGCATGAACCCAAACAGACGCTGGCCTCAGATGCCGCACAGCATCTGCTTATGAAGATGCGAGAAATCATCGGTTATCTTCACTCCGACCATATTTATAAGGGCGAGGTGCTTCGCATGCTCTATTCCATCTTCCTGCTCGACCTGCAGAATGCTCAGCAGCATGCCATCGTACACCACCAGACGCCTCAGCGCGTGGAGGAGATATTTATCGGCTTCATCCGTCTGCTGCCCCGCTACTTTGCTCAGCATCACGACATTCCGTTCTACGCCGACCAGCTCCATATCTCTCCCGTCTATCTCTCCCGCGTGGTCCGTCAGGTCACAGGTCGTACCGTTGTCGATTATATCAACCAGATGCTACTAATGGAGGCTTCCTTCTTGTTGCAAACCTCCCAACTGAGCATCACCCAGATAGCCGACCACCTCCACTTTGCCGACACCCCGTCCTTCAGCAAGTTCTTCTCACGCCTGAGCGGCATGAGTCCGAAAGATTATCGGAAGGGGTTCTAAGCAAGAAAGCAGTTCGCCATCAAGCCTTCCCCTTAAACGTATAGCCAATCCCTTCAACTGCCGAACGGATGGCTTCTTCTGGAGCGGAACCTTTGATGGTGAGGGTGTTGGCAGCGGCACTGGCCTCGGCTATCTCTACGCCAGGCACCTTCTCGACGGCACGAACTACGGCAGCCTCGCAATGGCTGCAATGCATATCCTCAACTCTATACACCACCACATCGGGGTCTGATGTTCTTTTGTCAGTAAACTTGCTGAATAGTTTCATCATAAGAGCAAATATTATGAGTAGTGTTAATATTGTGGCGCATATCAGTTTGAATGTGCTGGGCAGAGCGGATGTCATGCAACAGGCATCCTGAATAGCGGCAGAGAAATCCAAACCAGTGGCATTGAGCAGCAGACCGAATAGGACGGCAAAGCCCACGATGGTCATCAGATAAATAGCGGTGAAACGCCGTCCCATCGCCTTGTGAATCACGAGGATGGAGGCCAGGTTGACTGCAGGTCCGGCCATCAGCATTACCAGTGCTGCTCCCGGCGAGAGTCCCTTCATTATCAGTGCCGCAGCTACGGGGATGCTACCCGTAGAGCAGATGTACATCGGCACGGCAATAGCTAGTATGACCAGCATCTGCACGAGCGGCTGATTGCCGAAGGAGAGGAAGAACTCGTCTGGCACCGCCACCTGAATCAATGCTGCTATGACAAGTCCGATAAGCAACCGCAGACCGATGTCGCGAATCATATCATAGTAGCCATACTTCAACACTTGCCAGATTTTCGAATTGAAAATTGAGAATTGAGAATTGAGAATTGGGGCGTGAGAGTTATCCTCCAAGGAACAGTATCCATCCTCGTTTACTAGCCGGTTGACTAGTAGTCCGCCGCAGATACCTGTAACGAGTGCCGCTACGGGGCGAATAATGGCGAAACCCAGTCCCATCAGCGAGAAAGTGGCCAGGATGGAGTCGATGCCCGTCTGCGGAGTGGCAATGAGAAACGAAGCAATAGCTCCCTTCGATGCCTTCTCGTTCTTCAGACCGATAGCCGTAGGAATTACACCGCACGAACACAGCGGCAGAGGTACGCCGAGCAGTGCTGCCCAAACCACGGACAGCTTGTTATTTCGTGAAAGATAATTGGCATAGAACTTCTGCGGCACAAATACATGTAGCACTCCTGCAATCAGGAATCCCAGAAGTAGATAGGGAGCCATCTCGCAAACCACGTTCAAAAGCGATGTGAAAAAACTCTGTTGTTCCATAACTCTCGCGTATTTATTTGCAAAGGTACTACAAATCTTTTGCAATTTGGTGCAAATCTGCTTTAATTTGCAAACAGTTGCTATATTTGCAGAAATAATATAAACCGATATAGAGTTGGGCCGTGCCTTTCACCGCCCGGTTCCGGCTCATCCGGAGACTGCAGATGAGCGCTCCGAAGAGGGTGGCAAACAGGATGGAGAGCAGTGAAATCTCCAAGGTCACGCCAAGCCCATCCACCATCATCTCTCACCTATCCTCTGTCAACAGGTTGGAGACGATGCTTTCGCGGATGCTTTGGAACTGCTCTAATATGGCGACGACTGTAAACATAACTGTTCAACAAATGCCTTTGCTAATCGCTACAAATATACATAAACAATCTGAATTATTTTAGAAAGGGGGATGAGGAAAATGACGGGTCCCTTCATTTTTTCGCTTCTTTACTCGCTAAGTATTAAAATTATTATTAATTTTAAGGCAAATTTTATATTTACATAACTCAGCCCAATGGCACAAACGATTATAATCTCTCCGCTTTCGGCGAAAGAAGAAGCTAACAGTGGCTGGCGGCAGCGACTGAAAAACTACTTCAAGTCCTATACGGGTCTGACCGGCATAGTTGCTGCAGCATTGCTGCTGCAGGTGTCGGGAGCTGTTTTGTACTATACTGCACAAAACGCTATAAGCCAGACAATGGATAAACTGGTAGATCGTGAAATGAACACCATCTACCTTACCATCCGAAACAAGCTGTCCAGCGTAGAGGTGATAATAGACAACTACGTATGGGTAGTGAGCGGAGACCTTGCAGATCCCGATTGGATGTTTGATACAACACATGATCTGTTGAAAAATAACCCTTCCCTTATTGGGTGTAACATTACCTTTACCCCTTATTATTATCCCAAGAAAGGCCGATTGTTTGAGCCTGTTGCCATACGTAAGTCTGACGGCAGCATTGAATCTATGCAGGTCGCCTCGGATCAGCATGACTACACGAAGTCAGAGTTCTACATCATTCCTATGACTACAGGTAACAGTCACTGGTGTGAGCCTTACATAGACAAAGACGGTACCGATGCAGAAGTGACTACCTATAGTGCACCGGTACGCGATAGCAAAGGAAAGATTGTATGCGTCGCAGCTGTCGACATCTCTCTTGACTGGCTCAACAATCTGGTTGAAGATAATAAGTCGTACAAGTCCAACCAACGTTTCATCGTGTCAGGTAAGGGAACTCTGCTGGCAGGTAATGACAGTCCGCTTTACAGGATGGCACTTGACCAGGTGAATGCTGACGCGGACAAGAAGGGATACGTCGTTATCAAAGACAAGGATGGCATGAAGTATCACGTTTTCTTTGATACTGTAGGCGCCAGTACAGAATGGGTGCTGATAAGCGTATTGGCTGACAAGGACGTGTTCAGTGAACTGCACAGGATCCGTGCCAACCTCATGATACCTGTATTTTTAAGTATGCTGTTTATCGCTTTCATCGTATGGCTTTCCTCACGCAACTTGGAACATCTCCGTAAGGTGAATAAAGAAAAGGAACGAATTGGAAGCGAGTTGCGTGTGGCCAGTCAGATACAGCAGAACATGCTACCCAACAATCACATGTTTCAGGACGAAGTGGATATTCACGGCACGCTGGTACCTGCCCATACGGTGGGTGGTGACCTTTTCGACTACAACATCAAAGACGAGAAGCTGTTCTTCTGCATTGGCGATGTGAGTGGCAAGGGCGCTGCATCGGCTATGCTGATGGCGGTGGTGCAGACGAAGTTCCGCGACTTCTCCATACATGAGAACGATCCTGCACGAATCATGCAACATATCAACGCCGGTTGTGCTAAAGACAATAAGTCGAACATGTTCGTGACCCTTTTCATAGGTGTACTCGACCTGCCTACAGGACACCTACGTTACTGTAATGCCGGTCATGACGTGCCGTACATCATCAGTGGCGGGGTATCACCGCTAAACATGAAGCCAAATCTACCCATCGGAGTATTCGAAGACTATCCATATGTCATGCAGGAAGCCATGTTATCACCTGGGAGTATCCTGTTCCTCTATACCGACGGCTTGTCGGAGGCGATGAACGAAGAACGGAAGCAGTTTGGCGTGAAGCGTATAGAAGAGGTGCTTGGTACCTGCAACGACCTGCAGCCTAATGATATACTGAATAAAGTGAAAGATGCCTTACACGGTTTCGTAAAGAATGCCGTGCAGAGCGATGACCTGACGATGCTGGCCATCCGTTATACCCCCAAACATTTTGACAGCATACTGACAGAGACACTGACACTGAAGAACGACGTGCGCGAGGTGTCGAAATTCAGCACATTCATGAAGGCGGTATTGGAAAAGCTGAACATCGAGAAGCCGTTGGCACAGAAGCTGAGACTCGCTGTAGAAGAAGCGGTGGTGAATGTGATAGAATATGCCTATCCTGACGGGCAGACGGGTGACATAGAGGTAAAAATTATGTCAGACACCAAGAGTCTGAAGACTGTAATCAAAGACGCCGGCGTGGCCTTCGATCCGACAAAGAAAGATAAGACAGATACATCGCTTTCTGTTGAAGACCGACAGATGGGTGGTCTGGGTTTACTGCTTGTGCGCGAACTGATGGACACCATCAATTACGAACGCACGGAAGGAAAGAATGTGCTGACACTGGTAAAAAATATTGAAAAAACGAAATAATGACATAAAGCGAAATACCATGAAAACAACAATTGAAGAAATCGAAGGCAAGTATGTTGCCACATTAGAAGGAGAAATGGATACTGCAGCAGCAGTGGAGGCAGAGGAAGTTTTGAAGCCACTTTATCAAAGTAACGGCAAGGATATCATTATCGATTGCACTAAACTGGAGTATATCGCCTCCAGCGGCCTGCGTATCTTGCTAGGAATACTGAAGGGTGCCAAAGCCTGTGGTAGTCGTGTGGTGATGAAGGGCATGAACGACGACATCAAGAACGTGTTCCAACTGACAGGATTCATTAACATATTCGAGTTTGAAGATTAAAGATCAGCACTGTCGTGACAAAAGATTTCTTGTCACATATGGGGGCTATATGCCTAAAAATCAGAATCACCTAATATCATTAAAGAAATGAGATCATCATTAAATCAGAGCCAGTTGGGCGTTTACTACGCCTGCATTACCAATAGTGACGAATTGACAAATTATCAGAATCCTGTGCTCTTGGACATTCCTGAGGGTATGGACGTGGCGAAGGTACGCAAAGCAGTCTATGAGGCACTTTGTGCGCATCCCTATATAGCCTCTCGCATAGTGTTCGGGGAGGACGGCGTGCCTGAAGTGGAAGACGGTGACTTCCCAGCCATGGAAGACACAGTTCCGTTGATTTCCGTAGGCTCCATCGAGGATGTAAAGCTTGGTTTCGCAAGTACCATGGATATCTATGGAGACAGACTGTATCGCTGCGAGCTTTATCAGATGGCGGAGGGAAAGGCGTGGCTGTATCTTGACTTCCACCATGTTATTGCTGACGGCTTCTCCGTAGTGCTGATACTTCGGGATATTGAGCGCTGCTTTAATGACAAAAAGCCTGTCGTCGAAGAAATCGACGGCAACACTATCGCCCAGGAAGAAGAGGCTCTTCGTGCTGATGAGGCCAAGATGACCGAGGCGCGTGAGTGGTATGCTAAGACCTTCTGTGATGCTGTGGAGACCGATTCCCTGCCCATACCGGAAAATACGCTTGGTGACGTCCCTGCCGAGATATGTTATAAGCACTATCCGCTGAGCGTGACAAAAGAGGAAATTCAGACTGTTATGAAACGTTTCGACGTCAAGGAGGGAACCCTGATGCAGGCTGCATGGGCATTGCTGCTGGCAACATATAGTGCAGAGGACAAGGCTTCGTATTGTACCCTGTATTTTGGTCGGGGAGACCGCCGTTCACGTTCTACCGTGACGATGATGGTGCACACATTACCTGTCTTTGTCCAGTTCCAAGGTGAGGAACCTATAGAGGAACTGTTTGCATCCCTGGTAGAGCAGAAGGCTACTGCAGAGCGACTGCAATATTATGCCTACCAGGATGCCGTGAAAGATATGGGGCTGAATAATCAGGTGATGTTTGTATATCATGGTTCTGTGCTCGATACCAATGAACAGTTGCATTTTGGAGAAAGCACGATAACCTACCACGACTTGAGGAAGCAGATACCAGGATGGAAACTGGTGGCTGAGCTGTTTGAGAAAGATGGTTCTTATTCCCTGAAGCTGGGCTATTGCAGTACCGACTATTCTGACGCATTCATGACAGAGCTGGCGGACTGTTACAGTGCTATCCTTCACTCAATGCTTACTGCCAATAAGGTAAGCGAGTTGGAATATGCCTTATCGGAACAGAAAGAGTGGCTGAATGGTCTTAACCCTGTCATCAAGTCGGCTACAGGTCTCCCTACTTTGGTGGAACGCTTCAAACAACATGTGGCCGAACGGCCTAATGATATCTTCTGTGTGGCAGGTAACAAACGCCTTACCTTTGCTGAAGTAGATAAACTCACTGATACCATAGATCCATCATATACCGTTCGCTGTGGAGAGCATGTTGTGGGATTCTCTGTTCCCCGCGACGAGAAGATGGTGTTGGCTCCCCTGGCCATTGCCAAAGCCGGACTTACACAACTGCCGCTGGACAGCAGTTATCCAGAAGAGCGACTGGAATTTATGAAGAAAGATGCAGCCGCCTATGACGGCAACGATGCTTTGGTGCTGCTTTACACAAGTGGTACTACAGGCACTCCGAAGGGTGTGATGCTGAGTGAAGAGAATTTCCGCATTTTCACTGATTTCCACGTAAGGCATATTGGCTTGAAAGCCGACTCTCACTATGCTACCTATGCCGGTTACGGCTTCGATGCTTACCAGCATGACCTTTGGGCTTGCGTTTGGGCCGGTGCTACCATTTATATCATACAGGATGATATCCGATTCAATCTGGAGGCTTTATACGAATATCTGGTCAAGGAGGGCATGACCCATTGCTTTATGACTACGCAGATGGCTACGCAGCTGGCTCTTTCATATCCCGACATCGCTGAGCTCCAGTATCTTGGAACGGGTGGCGAGAAACTGATGAGTCTTGATCCGCCTTCCTACCGCTTGCTCAACGCCTATGGTCCTACGGAGACAACCTGCTATGTATGCAGCCATTATGTAGATAAGAACGAGCCAAATATTCCTATTGGCAAGCCGAATGATTCTGTGGAATTGTATATTGTAAACCGTTTTGGAAAACAAATACCTTGGGGATGTTGTGGCGAATTGATTATTGCCGGCCCACAGGTGGGTATCGGTTACTTAAACCAGCCCGAGAAGACTGCAGCAGCCTTCGTAGAGTGGGGCGGAAAACGCATCTACCGCACTGGCGATATCGTTCGCTATCGCGCAAACGGCGACATCGAGTTCATAGGCCGCAAGGATGGTCAGGTGAAGATTCGCGGTTTCCGCATCGAACTCAAGGAGGTAGAGGCTGTCATCCGACAATACCCGGGCATCAAGGATGCTACCGTTCAGGCCTTCGACTATCCCACTGGCGGGAAATATATCGCCGCATATATCGTTGCCGATGAAGAGATTGACGTCAAGGCATTGAACAGTTTTATTATGGATCAGAAGCCGCCTTATATGGTACCGGCTGCAACGATGCAGATTGATGCTATTCCGCTGAACCAGAACCAGAAGGTGAACCGTCGTGCGCTGCCTGAGCCTGTATTTGGTGCAGCCGCTGAAAAAGAGGAAGAATCTGCTGCACCGCTTAATGTCCTTGAACAACAACTGAAGGACATTGTGGCTGAAGTTTTGAATACCGATGCTTTTGGTATCACTACAGACCTCCGTTACGTGGGCCTTACCTCTATTTTGGCCATAAAGGTGGCTACGCAGATATACAAGCGTTTTGGTGTGCAGTTGGATGCCCAGCTCCTCACTAAGGGTGCCAATATCCAGACGGTAGAAAATGCTATTCTGGAGGCATTCCTCTCAGGGGGCGCTGCCGGAACTGCCAATACGGATAGTACGAATGGTTCGATGACTTCTGCTCCGTTAAGCTATGCACAGACGGGCGTATATTTCGACTGCATGAAGAATCCTACCTCAACGTTGTACAACACGCCTGTATGCTTGACCTTCCCGATAGAGACCGATGTCGAGGCGCTGAAAAAGGCTACGCTTAGGGCAGTGGAGAACCATCCGGCCCTCTTCGTGCAGTTTACAACCAACGAGAGTGGGGTAGTGCAGGTGATGGGCGACAGAGAGGCCCCTGTGGAGATTGAAGACTATTCCATGAGTGAAGAGGAAGCGCTTACTTTCCGTCACGGATTTGTGCGCCCATTTAACCTGGGCAAAGACAGACTGTTCCGCTTCGCCACCATACATACCGATAAGGCACTGTATCTGTACTGCGACATTCATCATCTCGTATGTGACGGCTATTCCTATGACCTGTTCATTCATGAGATCTGCAACCTCATGAATGGTAATGAAATAGAGCCGGAAATGTGTAGTTACATGCAGTTTGTCATGGATCAAAAGGCTGCTGAAAAAGACAAAGCCTTTGCCGAGGCTGCAGCTTTTTTCAAGCAGCGCCTTGGTGATGTGGAGGAAGTGACGGAGCTTGCTCCCGACCTGACCAATCCTCGTCCGCAAGGCGAGAACGGCCGTGTGTGGGCGCCCATCGTGTGGAATGATGCTGAACAGCTTGCAAGGCAACAAGGCGTGAAGCCATCGGCCGTACTGCTGAGTGCCGTATTCTATTGCCTCTCTCGTTTCTCTGGAAATGACCATATTTGTATCACTACCATTTCCAATGGTCGAAACAACCTGAAAGTGGCCAATACGATGGGTATGTTTGTGAATACCCTTGCACTCTCATCCAAGATAGGTTCGCAGAGTGTGCGGGAATTCCTTCATGAGAGTGAGGAAACCTTTGACCAGACTCTTGCCCATGAAAACTATCCTTTCGCACGTGTAGCTGCCGACTACGGTCTTAAGGCCGACATTATGTTTGCCTATCAGATGGGCGTGCTGAGCGATTATCGCATAGGTGGAAAGAGAGTACTGGCTGATGAGACGATGGAGCTGAATGTGCCTAAGTTTAAAATTGCCTTCTACATTACGGATGAGCCAGGAGAACCAGGTGTTGCCATTGAATACGACAACGGACAGTACAGCGAGGCCATGATGCTGAGTCTGGCACAGAGTGTGAGCAATGTTGTGAGCGCATTTGCTGCAGCTGCCGATAAGCCGCTGCGCAGCATCTCACTGATGGACAGCGCAGGTATCACCCTGCTGGATTCCTTTAACCAGACTGCAGTGGAGTATGATGACACACAGACTATCTTGTCGTTGTTCCGCCGTCAGGTAAAAGATACGCCGGACAATCTGGCTGTTATCTATCACGATGTGCGTCTCACCTATAAGGAGGTGGATGAAAGGACTGACGCTATTGCTGCCCTTGTCAACTCAAAGGTTGAGGGTGGCAAGGAGAATGTCGTTTCCATCCTTATTGGTCGCAGCGAGTGGATGGTGTTGGCATCGTTGGGCGTATTGAAGGCAGGGTGTGCTTATCAGCCGCTTGACCCGAGTTACCCGTCAGAACGACTCAACTTCATGATGCAGGATGCCGATGCCAAGCTGCTGATTGCCGAAGAAGCACTATTAGAGAAGGTAAGTGACTATAATGGTCCCGTGCTTTTAACGAAAAAATTGGCAGCTATTCAGAATTCTTCGAATAATCTGAGCATTCCGAATCCTCAGATTACTCCTTCGAGCCTCTTTATCCTGCTCTATACATCCGGTTCTACGGGCAAGCCTAAGGGCTGTCAGTTGGAACATCGCAACCTTGTATGTTTCTGCCACTGGTACCAGCGTTACTACGACTTGCGTCCTGGTGATAAGGTGGCTGCATACGCTAGCTACGGTTTTGATGCCTGCATGATGGACATGTATCCAGCCTTGACAACAGGTGCTGCCGTCGTGATTGTGGGTGACGATATACGCTTGAACCTTCCAGACCTGAATGCCTATTTCAACGAGGAAGGTGTGACCCACTCGTTCATGACCACACAGGTGGGCTGTCAGTTTGCGATGAACTGTGATAACCACTCTTTGCGTCACCTCTCTGTGGGTGGCGAAAAGATTCTGCCGCTCACACCGCCTGCGGGATATAAGCTCCATAATGGCTACGGACCTACAGAGTGTACTATCTTTACGACTACCTATCTGCAGACGGAGTTCGAGCAGAATGCGCCTATCGGCAAACCACTGGACAACCTGCAGCTATACATTGTCGATAAGGATATGAATCGTCTTCCGCTGGGTGCTGCTGGTGAAATGCTAGTAACTGGTCCGCAGGTGAGCCGAGGCTACCTGAACTTGCCTGAGAAGACTGCAGAAACCTATATTCAATGGGAAGGAAAGCGCTGCTATCGCACAGGTGATGTGGTGCGCTATCTGGCTGACGGCAATATCCAGTTTGTTGGACGCAGTGACGGTCAGGTGAAGATACGCGGTTTCCGCATCGAGTTGAAAGAGGTAGAATCTGTAATTCGCGAGTTCCCGGGCATCAAGGATGCTACTGTGCAGGCTTTCGACTATCCCAATGGCGGTAAATTCATTGCTGCCTATGTGGTTAGCGACCAGCATCTCGACATCCAGGCGCTGAATGCTTTCATCCGCGAGCGCAAGCCACCTTACATGGTGCCGGCTGCAACGATGCAGATTGATGCCATTCCGCTGAACCAAAACCAGAAAGTGAACCGCCGTGCGCTGCCTGCACCGCAGATACAGGTCGAGGAAAGCGAGTTCGTGGCTCCTGTGGGAGATATGGAGAAGCTGTTCTGCGACATCTTCGCTGACATCCTATCCTTGGACAAGGTTGGTGCTACCGACAATTTCTTCGAGATGGGTGGTACTTCGTTGATGGTTACCAAAGTCGTCATCGAGGCCGACAAGGCCGGACATCATGTGGCCTATGGTGATGTCTTCGACCATCCTACACCGCGATTGTTGGCCCAGTTCGTAGGAGGTGAATCACCGGCAGATGTGGCTGATACCGAGATTGAGAATTTCGACTACAAAGGTATCAACGCCATCCTGCAGCACAATAATATCGATATGTTCCTGAAGGGCGAGCGACAGCAGTTGGGTAATGTACTACTGACAGGTGCCACAGGCTATTTGGGCATCCATGTCCTGCGTGAGCTCATCGAATCTGATGCTCAGACCATCACGTGCCTTGTTCGCGGCAAAGACCAGGCTTCGGCTGAACACCGTCTCAAGAACTTGCTCTTCTACTATTACGAGAAGTCCTATGCAGCTCTCTTCGGCACCCGCCTCTTCGTGATCAACGGTGATGTGACTCAGGATATCTCTAAAATCTCGGCTCTGACCTCTCACAACACCATCAACACTGTCTTCAACTGTGCTGCCAATGTGAAGCATTTCTCAAAAGGAACAGATATCGAAGATGTGAATATCGGAGGAGCCCAGCGCTGTGTTGAGTTCTGCCTGAAGACAGGTGCCCGACTGGTGCATATCTCCACGACCTCGGTGGCAGAGATATGGGTAGATCGCGGTGACGGCGGCCAAGTGCCGATGCTCGACGAGCGTAAGCTATGGTTTGGTCAATTCTTGGACAATCGTTATATTCACTCCAAGTTCCTCGCTGAGCGCCTGATATTGGATGCTGTAGCTCACCATGGTCTCAGTGCCAAAGTGATGCGTGTGGGCAATCTGGCTCCGCGCAGTTCAGATGGTGAATTCCAGGCCAACTTCAACAGCAACAGCTACATGGGACGCCTCAAGGTGTTCTATACGTTGGGTTGTTGTCCTTACGACGGTTATGACGAACACACTGAGATGTCACCTATCGACGAGACGGCCAAGGCTGTGGTGCTCCTCGCCTCGACGCCGAAGGAGTGTACTGTCTTCCAGCCATTCAACAACCACACCGAGTTGTTGGGTGATGTACTCCGTCTCATGGGGAAGGTGGGTAAGGAAATGCGCTTCGTTGAGGCCGATGAGTTTGAGCAGACCATTGCTGTTGCCGGACAAGATCCGGAGAAGGCTAAGCTTTTGGCTGCCCTTGTGGCTTATCAGGATGTTGCTCATGGACAGAAGACCGCGATTATCGAACGCGATAATCGCTATACCTGTTCCGTCCTGCACCGTCTGGGATTCCACTGGAGCGACACTTCCAGCGAGTACATCATCCAGATGCTCCGCCAGATTGCTGCCTTCGGCTTCTTCGGATAAAAAGCAAGGCAAACTTGTTTGCTGGGTGCACTTTATTCTTCCACTACAAACTTGTGGATGAATGGGTTGGCCTTGGTAGCAGAAGGCCAGCTGTCACCCGTCTTGCCATTAGGATTGCTGTACTTGGCGAAGTTGGTCCAGGCATCCACCATGCGGTTTGACAGGTCGTAGTCGCCCTCGGTAAATGGTCGCCAACTGCGGCTCAGGGTATGGAACACATACCAAAGTTCACTACTGTGGAAAGAGCCTTTCAAGCACTCACGACCATCGTCAGGCAACTTCCTGTCGAACAGATAGCAATAAGTGGGCTTGTCTGACAAATCTTCACGCACCTTGGCGAAGTTCAGGATAGGTACACTCAGATCACCCATGTCATCGCCTGTATAGCCCAACAGATAAGGCACGTCAGCCAATGTCTTGTTATAGGTAGCCTGTTCGAAGCTCTCTGGCAGAATCACACCGTCGATATGAGGAGCGTATGAGATGCCACCTCCAAATCCTAAGAAAGCAGTTGCCTTGTACAGACTATCAGCCGGTAAGGCACGCAGTTCAGCCAATGAGTGGAATCCTACCTTCTCCAAAGCAGCCTTTCCTGCTTCGTCGTAGTCCGACTGTGGTTTTGCATTCATCTGAATGAGGTCACCCAATCCACCACCGCTCTGCACACATGCTTTGGCAATCAGATCACGACTCATAGGCGATACACACAGGTTGCGGATGCTGGCACCACCGGCACTCTGTCCGAAGATCATGATATTGTCGGGGTCGCCACCAAACTGAGCGATATTGTTCTTCACCCATTGCAGGGCAGCTATCTGGTCGAGCAAGCCATAATTGCCTGAAACGCCGTCAGGATCCTCAGCCGACAGCTCAGGCAGACTCATGAAACCAAAAGCACCGAGGCGATAGTTGATGGTGACTAAAATCACATCACGCTTAGCCCAAGCCTCACCGTCCATCTGCATCTCGAAGCCCCAGCCTCCAACGTATGCTCCACCATGTACCCACATGGCTACAGGCAATTTCTTGTCAGCATGTCCTGGTGCATAGGCAGGTGCCCATACGTTCAGATACAGACAGTCTTCTGAATAATTAGGATCATCAGAACGGAAATGGAACTCTGTACCATACTGTCCATCCTTCGGGTCACGGATGCGTTGCATTGCTCCATCGCTAAATGTGTCAGCCACTTTCACACCCTCCCAAGCCACTACTGGCTGAGGACGTTTCCAACGCAAATCACCTACTGGCGGAGCAGCGTATGGCACTCCACGATAAACAATTACCTCAGAAGAATCCAGCTTTACACCTTGAATCTGTCCGCCCTCTACAGTCAACACAGGGTTGATGGTTTCATGATTCTCAACGCATGCTGTCATCAACATGCCTAATCCTAACAACATCATCAATTTTTTCATAACAATATACTGTCTTTTTTTAATTACGGGGTAAAGATACTATAATTCTTCCTAATTTGATTATCTTTGCTGTAAATAATCACTGAAAAGGTAACCAAACATGAAAGACACCCCCTCAAATTTCAATGTGTGGAAGCATCGGAAAAGGCTGAATAAAACCATATTCAGTTATGCCGACATTTTCATGGTATCGTTGATGATGGTAACGTACAAAGTGTCTGACAATATTGCTGATATTTTGTGTGGCAACTTCCTTGCGCATAGCTTCTTCGAGAGAGATACCTGTTGGATTGATGCACTCTACATGAGCAAAACCTGCACGTAGCAATTCGTCTTTATCGTTGATTTGTCCTGCAATCAGGCAGACAGGAACATTGCCTGCCTGTTGAAGAATTCCCATTGGCAGCTTGCCCATCAAGGTTTGTCGATCTGCAGCGCCTTCGCCTGTGATGACAAGGTCGGCATCCCTGACTATATCACGGAACTTGATGGTGTCAAGCAGTAGCTGAATGCCTGGCTTGCAGTCAGCATGCAGATATTGCAGAAAAGCATAGCCCAAGCCGCCTGCAGCTCCGGCTCCCTCGTGACCAGAGCAATCATAGCCAAAATGCTTGGCAGCGCTTTCTGCGAATTTTCTTGCCCGTTCGTCGAGTTGAAGTACCATATCTGGTGTCGCTCCCTTTTGAGGTGCAAACACGTGTGCAGCACCATTTTCACCACACAGCGGATTTTTAACATCAGAGGCTATGGTGAAGCGAATAGGCTTCAATTCCTCGATGTCATCCCATGTGCCGTGTTTTGAAAAGGCATCGATGAGCGCTTGAAGCATTCCCATACCAGCGTCACTCGTGGCACTACCGCCAAGTCCAACGATAATATGCTTGGCACCCCTTCTGACAGCATCAGCCACCAATTGCCCCGTACCGTAACTGGTTGCCTCCATTGGATTACGCTCTTCATTCGTGAGCAATGTCAGTCCGCTGGCCTGTGCGATTTCTATCACGGCCAATTCATTTTGTAGTAGATATTTAGCTAAGATAGGTCGCATCAACGGATCACTTACGGTAAGCTCGATGATCTTACCACCTATAGCCTCATGAAAAGCTTCCATGAATCCCTCACCGCCATCGCTGACAGGCACTTGCACTATCTCTGCTTCAGGGTGGACGCTCTTCAGGCCTACCGCAGCTGCCTGATTTGCCTCATTGGAGGTCAGACAACCCTTGAAAGAATCTATGGCTACTACTATCTTCATGACTATTAGCGAGAAAACTTCGATGGATTCTGCGATAATGGGTTATAAGATATGGATAGAGTCGAGGAAAATGATGACAATGGCTATGGGCACGATCCAGCGCAGCAACACCAAGTAGAGGAAGGAACCTACACGTGAACCTTGATACCTCGCCTTGGGGACGAACCATCCTGTGAACAACGATGCTCCCAGTGCGCCAAGAGGTATCAGGATGTTGGTACAGAAAGCATTGGCGGAGTCGAACATGTTGAGTCCCATCACAGTGAGCCAGTCGGCATGACCCGTCATTGACAGAATACACAGCGTATTGGTAATGACCTGTATCACGGCCACCACAATCACGCTCTGATGCCTGTTAAGCGGTCGTTTGGTATCTACTGAGGCATCACAGATAAAGGCAATCATCACCTCCATCAAAGAGATGGTGGATGTGAGGGCTGCGACACACATCAGTGCAAAGAAAGTGGTGCAGGTGACTGCAGGACTGAACATTTGCTGGAATACGGCTGGCAGTGTGACAAAGGTGAGTTCAGGTCCTTCTGAAGGACTGAACCCATAAGCAAATACTGCAGGAAAGACAATCATACCCGCCAGTAACGACACAATCAGGACAAGCACTATCATTTGTACTGATGTGGATGTTACATTCTGATCCTTGGGCATATAAGCTCCATACGTGACGAGTGCGCCCACACCTACAGACAAGGTGAAAAAGCTGAGTCCCATGGCCTGTAAAACCACATCCGAAGTGATTTTCGAGAAGTCTGCCTCAAACAGATATCGCAATCCGCTGCTGCCGCCATCGAGGAAAACCATGTGAACAGCCATGAATATTAAGAATACGAACATCAACGGCATGAGGATCTTGCTCAGTCGTTCAATACCCTTGTTGACATCGAACCACAATACCGATGCCGTTAACGCAATGGCTATGATGGCATAGATAATCATAACAGGGGCATGTCCCTCAAATGTCTTAAAGTGTGCTGTCAGTGCTTGGGCATCCATACCTGCGAATGTGTTTGACATTGCCTCAACCATGTAGTACAAACACCATCCCGTGACCACAAAATAGAAGCACGTGATAGTCATTACACACAGCAAGTTGGTCCATGCCAACCACTGCCACCGCTTTGTTCCGCTTACCGCACGATAAGCGCCATAGGCACTCCTGCCTGAATGTTTGCCAATTAGGAACTCATTCATAACTAAAGGCAGCCCGAAGATGAGCGAACAGGCGATATATAAGATGATGAATGCACCACCGCCGTTTTCTCCTACGACATACGGGAATTTCCAGATACTACCCAATCCTACGGCACTGCCTGCAGCAGCCAATAAGACACCAATTTTCGATGAAAAAGACTTTTCCATATTGATAGCTAATTATTTGTTTTTATTGACAGTTATATAGACCATATTCTGATCGTACATGTAATTGTATTTAATCTGAGAACTGACGGCCATATCGAACAGGCGACTGTCTCTCGGACAGACAAGGGATACAATCTGAGGTGTCAGCAGGAACAGGATGACGGTCAGCAGGATACTGCTGACGAACGAGGCCAAGAGTGCTGCAGTAAACACACGGTTAGCCTCGTTCCTCCATGTCGTCAAGTCACATCATTCAGGGCTCGTCTTTCTTGACTTTTTTCTTCGTTATGCAAAATACTAAATCTCCACCAGACACTTGCTCAAGGTCCTTTTCTTCGATCGTTTGTTTGATAACTACCTTTTCGTCACAGTTCTTGTTTGCAACTGCACATTTCTTAATTACTTCTTTCTTTTCCATAGTACTTGTTTTTTTGTTTAAATAATATTATTTCCCTTTGGTAACGCCACTTTCGTTGAAGCTATCTACACGGAAATAGTAATCTTCATCAGCAGAAAAGAGGCCTAAGGTAACAGAAGGCTCCAAAACCTCGCAGGCAGCATAAAGCTCGTCAGGATCAGAACCCCAATGCACGAAATAGCCTTGAGCGCCTGGTACAGGTTTCCAAGAAATGGTAGCAGTACGACGATCGGCCGTACGTTCAACTTGGAATTCCTTTATAGCTGCCGGCCTGTCGCCGTTATCTACCCCAAATACACGCAAGTCGAACAACGAGAACTTGCCAGGCAACTCACTCATGTTGGTAATCTTTACATAGCGTGCAGCTACAGCTTTATCCAATACGACGAGACCATGAGGATTGGTCACATCGTTGGCCGACTTATCAGCTATGAGAGTCCATGTTGTGCCGTTTTCAGAAACCTCAATCTTATATCTATAGGGTACGAAAGGATTGCCCGATGTACGCAAAGGAAATGCCTCGTCAGCGAAATTGGTTTGCACCGCCTCTATTGGATAAACTTTGCCCAAGTCCATCTGCAACCATTCACCCACATTGCCAGTCTTGGCGCTCCACCACGTCTTGATAGTACGGTCAGCAGCTTTGGCAGCCTCCTTGCCTTCGGTTTCAGAAGAAGCTGTGGCTGTTTTGCCAATGGTCAGATCCATCCAGTTAGTCCATATCGGGTTCTTCAAGAAATCAATCTTTCCCTTGGGTAGTTCGTAAGGACGGTCGGAGAAATCCGTCAATGCATACATGTGGTCTTTCTGTGTGAAAATGACAGGGAAGAAACCTATGCGGCGCTCAAACATATGACGCTGAGCAATGACGGTGCTCGCCACATGCCAGTAATTGCCGTATTTGTCTTGGAAAGTATCACCATGTCCTGCACCCGTCATCCAGCCACCAGGCTTCACAGAAAAAGGCAGGTAGTCGGCCTTTTTGAACGGACCAAGTGGAGCATTACCGATGTAAAGACCATCGCCATAAGAGTCGAACTCAGTACCAGGAGCAGCATACTGCAAATAATATCTACCCTTATATTTCAACATGCTGGCACCCTCGTTGTAGCCAGGTTGTTCCACATCGTTCTTATCACTGGGACGTTCCCAACCAATCACGTTCTGCTGGTGGGTGATTAAAGTCACAGGTTGCCCAATGGCCTTGAAGTGATTGTTAGGATCGAGCTCTATGCCCATGATGTCATCCACATTGCTGCATCCCCAATAGAGATACACCCTTCCATCATCATCCAGCAGCAAGTCAGGATCATGTCCCGTCCTGCCTGGGTCATCAGGGTAGGGCGTCAGCTTGTCAGTCACCAGTTGCCAAGCGTTGCCATCTTCAGGGTTCGTGGTCTTCCACAACGAGTTGAGGTCAGAAGTCATCCAATAAAGTTCGCCGTTATACACCATGCAAGTGGGCGCATAGAGATCCATCGGCAATACGTTGGTTCTTATATGCTTCCAATGCTGCATATCGTCAGAGCTCCAATAACCATCCGACTTCGACACAAACAAGTAATACCTGTCATTATAGATCGTAGCCACAGGGTCCGCCGCCTCGCGATAGTTGTTGGGGGATGCCAGACTCTCAATCAGCGATTGCAGGGCACCTGGAACTTTCAGCAGTTGTGCCACCACAGATTTATATTCTTCAGGCACCATGTTTATCAGGTCAGGGTCGTTAAAGTCCACATCAGTTGATGTTGAAGATCCTTGTCCATCCCCTTTAGTAAACTCATAATCCAAGTCAATGGGGTTAGTCACAACCTTACTGCGGTCGATTTCCCTGCCAGAACAAGCACAGAGAAGCAAAACTGCCGAAATGATTAAAACCTTTCTCATAAGTGATAATTTATATTATATTCCACAAAAATATAGAAGACTGCTTACATTTGCAAGCAGATATATAAAAAAACTACCAATTCTGTTTCCTTTTTGCTACCATCTCGGCCATGCTAAATTATAACCTTTATCGTCCCTTATGCCACCGTCATGTTCATGTTCTAAGCTAAGACATTATTTCTGCAATCTCCTTACGTGCCGCCTTTCCTTCCGGACAGGGCCAGAGGGGATAGACGTGGCCCATCTTCTTTTTTACATGCAAACGTACATCAACGCCTGCGGCTTTCATCTTGTCGTAGGTTTTAACGATATCAGTATAAAGCGTCTCCCATGTCCCAGCAAAAAGGTCGGTAGGCGGCAATCCCTTCATGTCGTCGTAGAGGGGAGAGATTATCGGATCGTGAACATCCATATCGCCAGCCCAGTCGGCTCCAACAAGGCGTAGTACTTTCAAGTTAAGGAAGGTGTCATACTCCTGTAGCGCATCGTCACCTCCAACGACGTCCACCCAGGGCGATATGAGAATCATCCGGCTGGGCAGGTCGATAGAGGCAGCCTTCAGTTCCTGCGCCAAGGCAAGGCTAAAACCTCCTCCAGCAGAATCACCCATAATGATGATGCGCTTAGCGGGGAAACGCTCCAGCAGTTGTTTGTAAAGCTGAAGCATCAGCGGATGGGCATCCCTGGCCGTATAGCGGAACAGTAGGGGATAGTTAGGCGTCACGATGCCACAGCCTGTTGTCTCTGCCCACTCGGCCATCGCTTTCCAATGAGGTTGGGTGAAGTTGTTCACGTAGGCTCCACCATGGATATAGAGCACGATAGGTTTGGAGTCATCTTCAGCAGAACATTCAAACACCTGCATGCCCCCCACTTTGTATTGCTTCACTTCACGAGGGAACTCCACACCGTCAGGTATCTCCACGATACTCTTGTCGGTTATGTCATTCTTACCCTTTTCATAATCGTCCATGGTTGTTTGGGGTAAAGCGTGAGCGACGAGGAAGGCTTGTGGCGAGCGACCATCAATAATCCAGAATCCCAGGCATAAAATCAATAAAGACACAATGAGAGCCATTACTGTCAGAAACACTCCCTTAAATACTTTTTTCGTTTTCATAATCTAAAATTGTTTTCGTGAATAGTCAAATTATTAGCGTAATACCTAAAGTCACTTAAGTATTCCTGTTATATTTCAATCGTTTCACCCTCCCTGGTGATTTCCCAGAAAGGAATGCCTTTTTTATTTTCCACAAATATAATGTTTTTCTGCCAACATATAACGCACCATTCAGCACTTTTTTTCGCTGTTTATCTTAGATGTTTGGCGTTTCGCTCGTTTATTCATATCTTTGTCACCAATATAAATATTGAAATGAAAAAGATACTCTTATTATTGTTCTGTATGATGGCCTTGACTGTTCAAGCACAGAAATGGCCAGCCTCTTCGATTCAGACACATGCAGGAACCCGTTGGTGGTGGATGGGTAGTGCTGTGGAAGAAACAGAGCTTAGTGAACTGATGAAAGAGTATTCTAGTCATGGCATCCGCACTTTAGAGATCACACCTATTTATGGAGTAAAGGGCAATGAGGTCAACAATGTAAATTTTCTATCTCCCCGATGGATGGAGATTCTGAAATATGTGGAAGAACTGGGCGTTAGAAACAGCATGCAAATAGATATGAACTGTGGGACAGGATGGCCCTTTGGCGGTCCTGAGGTGCCATTGGAAGAAGCCACCTGTCGAGTGATGTATAGAGTGGATACCGTTCAAGTGTTAAAGCAGCTGAGTTTAGATCTTACACCAGACAATCGACTGAAAGTGGCATCGACCACAGAAGAAGACGGCGAGAACGTACAACAAACAGCCCTGTTGCAAAGGGTGATGGCTTATCGATTGGACATCCCTTCAGTTACGCTGGATCTGACATCATTGGTACAGGACAATGTGCTGACGTGGGAGCCTAAGACTATGAAGGGTAGTACTTGGCAGATATTTTCCGTCTATCAGGCGCGTACCAAGCAACAAGTGAACCGCGCTGCACCAGGTGGGGAAGGTTGGGTGATCAACCATTTTGATGCAAAGGCAGTGAAACATTATCTTGATCGTATTGAAAAAGCTTTTGCAGAGAACAACACACCTTATCCTGATACTTTCTTTAACGACAGCTATGAGGTATATGGTGCTGATTGGACACCTGGCATTTTTACGGAGTTTGCCAAACGAAGAGGATATAAATTGGAAGAACATCTGCCAGAACTCTTCCTCAACGAAGGCGAAGATTCTACACAGGTATTGATAGATTATCGAGAAACATTGAGCGACCTTCTCTTAGAGAATTTCACGAAACAATGGACAGAATGGGCACATAGTCATAACGTGAAGACACGCAATCAAGCACATGGCTCTCCTGCCAATTTGATCGACCATTATGCAGCAGTGGATATTCCAGAGGTAGAAGGTTTCGGATTGTCCGACTTTGGCATCAAAGGACTGCGTACGGATGCGGATAAGGTGCGACCCAATTATAGCGACCTTTCCATGCTGAAGTATGCCTCTTCGGCTGCCCATATCACAGGAAAATCTTTGACCAGTTGCGAATCATTCACCTGGTTGACGGAGCATTTCCGTACCTCACTATCACAGTTGAAGCCTGACTTGGATTTGATATTCTGCGCAGGGGTGAATCGTGTGTTTTTTCATGGTACGGCATATTCTCCTACGAATGACCCCTGGCCAGGATGGAAGTTTTATGCAACGATTGATATGTCGCCTACCAATAGCATCTGGCGAGATGCTGCCGAATTCACAGATTATGTAAACAACTGCCAGCGTTTCCTGCAATGGGGAGAGCCCGACAATGATTTCCTGGTTTACTTACCAGTGCGCGATATGTGGGCAAGGCGTACTTCCGATTTACTGATGATGTTTGAAATCAGCAATATGGACAAGAATGCACCAGAGTTTATTCGTGATGTGTTGCTGATAGATTCTTTAGGATACGACTGCGACTACATCAGTGACAGCTATCTGTTGGGTACTACCTATCAGGATGGCAAACTTAAAACAGCTGCAGGCGTAAGCTATAAGGCATTGATTATTCCTGGAGAAGTCAGGATGACTACCCAACTGAAAGCGCACTTGGATCGTCTGAAAGCGCAAGGGGCGCCTATCTTGTATCGCATTGACAATGCTGAAATGAACAGATTGACAAAGCCAGAAGAGCTAAAGACAGTGTGTGGGTTACACATGATTCGTCGAAGCAATCCTACTGGGTATCATTATTTTATCTCCAATCTGACTCCCAATGATGTGGACCAGTATGTGACCTTAGGGGTGGACTATCTGGATGCCATGCTCTTCAATCCATTGGATGACAGTGAACGCTATACGGCGGAAAAGCGTAATGGTAAGGTTCATGTCCGTCTGCGTTCAGGAGAGTCCATCATTTTGCAGACCTTCAATATGCCTGTTCCCAATGCTGGAAAGCAGCCTGTGCTGGATTATACGGTTACAAAGGACTTGACAACAGGTGCATGGACCCTTAGTTTTGAAGAAAGTGCTCCAGCTGTAAAGCAGACATTCAAATTACCAAAGGTACAGACTTGGGAAACGCTTGATGATGACTCTGTGAAGGTGACGATGGGAACGGGCGTTTATTCTTGCCGTTTCACGCTTACCAGAAAAGAGATGGCCAATCAGTGGGCCATAGACTTGGGAGATGTGCGTGAAAGTGCACGTGTTTTTGTGAATGGCAAATACATTGGTACAGCATGGTCGGTACCTTATGTTCTGAAACTTAGTAATCTGAAAATTGGAAACAATGACTTACGCATTGAAGTCACTAACTTACCTGCCAATCGTATCAGCGATATGGATCGAAGAGGGGTTCCTTGGCGTAAGTTTGAAAACATCAATGTGGTGGATATTCATTATGAACACACCACTTATGAACATTGGGAACCTATGCCAAGTGGACTGAATAGTACGGTTAAACTGGTGAAATTATAAAAAAGTGATAATATATATATTTAGTAGCTATGAAAAAAGTACAATTGTTTTTAGTATTGACCCTCTGTTTCCTGACTGTCGGGAAGGCGTTTGCACAGAGTGATAGTAAGGTGTTTGATGCGCTGACCATCAAAAGCAACATCCTTGGTGAAGACCGCAAGTATGCTGTCTATCTGCCTGCTGGCTATGACGATTCACAACGTAGTTATCCCATTCTCTATCTGCTCCATCCAGCAGGTCCTCGTGGCACAGAGCCCAACCAACAGGCTTGGATTTATTATGGCGAGCTGAAGCAATACATGGACAAGGCCATTGCCAATGGCGAGATTACCCCTATGGTGGTGGTTACACCTGATGCTAATTATGGTACCGTGCGTCGCAGCTATTACAACGATGCTGACGGCAAGTTCAACTTCGAAGATTTCTTCTTCCAGGAGTTTATGCCCTATGTGGAGAAGACCTATCGCGTACGTACCGACAAGAACAGTCGTGCCATTGTAGGTGCATCAGCAGGTGGTGGCGGTGCCATCTACTATGCTTTCCATCATCCTGAGTTGTTCTGCGTTTGTGGAGGTCTCAGTGCAGCTGTCCGCGAATGGCAAGATGCCAATATGCAAAACCGCTATCCCGATGTTAGCGAGGCAAAGTTGAAGGAGTGGTTCAAGACCTACGATGTATTTAATATCATTCGTCAGATGCCCGACAAGGATAAGAACCAATTCAAGTTCTACATGACTTGTGGCGATGATGATGCCTTGTCTGTGAACAATGCTGCCCTGCATGATGTGATGAACAAGGCTGGTTTTAAGCATGAGTTCCGCATCAAAGATGGTGCCCATGATTGGAAATATTGGCGCAAGATATTGCCTGATATCATGACCTTTGTCTCTGAAGAATTCAGACGCTAATCTGTTCAATCTATTACCAATACAAAAAAGAGTTACTTAGGCGAGATTCAACTGAATAGTGATTTTGAAAAACTGAATAAAACAACAGTCCTATGACAGGTATTCCATTTATAATAGCATTTGTTGTTGCCGTACTGGCAATGCTGTTGATGATTTCCAAGTGGAAGGTACATCCCTTTCTGAGTATCATGATCACCTCGCTCGTGCTGGCTTTGCTGGCAGGAATACCTCTACCACAGGTGCCTAAGGTGATAGGCGACGGCTTTTCTTCTACTTTCACCTCCATAGGCATCGTGATTATCTTGGGAGCACTTATCGGTACAATTCTCGAAAAGACAGGTGCTGCATTGACGCTGGCCGATGTGGTGATTCGGCTGGTAGGTGAACGCCGTCCTGGGTTGGCACTGGAACTGATGGGGTGGGTGGTGTCAATCCCTGTGTTCTGTGATAGCGGCTTTGTGATTCTGAATCCCATCCGCAAGGCATTGGTAAAGCGTACTGGTGCGTCGAGCGCTATGCTTACCGTCTGTCTGGCCTGCGGTTTGTATATTGCCCATGTGTTCATTCCACCCACACCAGGACCTATTGCAGCTGCCCAGACTTTGGGCATTGGTGAGAACTTGCTGTTGGTGATGGGACTGGGTGCAGCTGTGTCAATATTTCCACTCACAGCAGGTTATTGCTATGCCCGCTATATAGGTAGTAGGGTGAAAAGCACTGACGATACCCCAGCAGAGACAGTAGAGAGCTATGAGGCGCTGAAAGCATCCTATGGAAAGTTGCCTGGTGCTACGGCATCGCTGTCACCACTGGTTGTACCTATTCTGCTGATGGCACTCAGTTCTGTAGCTTCTATGTTGCATTGGGAAGGTGCTCTCAGTGACTTGTGCCTGTTTTTGGGCAATCCGATGGTAGCCCTTGCCGTAGGTACTTTACTAGCTGTTGTGTTGCTCTCGCAGACAGGCAAGACCTCAGAGTTGTTTAAGATGACCGATGACACACTTCGTACAGTAGGTCCCATTCTCTTTGTTACGGCCGCAGGTAGCGTACTTGGACGTGTGATAGCAGCCTCAGGACTGATGGATTATATTACTGAAAATGCTCCGATTCTGCAGATGATGGGAGTATTGTTCCCATTCCTTGTAGCAGCATTGTTCAAGAGCGCACAAGGCTCGTCAACGGTGGCCATTACAACGACTGCAGGACTGATGGCACCGCTATTGCCGGCACTTGGTTTGGTATCGCCCGCAGAGATTACCCTCGGAGTGCTTGCCATTGGCGCCGGAGCCATGACTGTGTCACATGCCAACGACTCCTATTTCTGGGTGGTAACACGCTTCGGAGGCTTGTCTGTTGAAGATGGTTATAAAGCACACACCATGACGACCCTCGTCATGGGCCTTGCTTCTATCATAGGCATCTTTATTATCAGTTTATTTATGTAGTTCATTGGATGTATATTGACGCACCCAAGATGCTTTACGGACTTGATCACATGAATAGTGTTTGTAGTAAAATGATGGAAATATGAAACATAAATCCTCCACGCTTGTGGAGGATTTGTTGTTTTAGATGTTCAGGGGCCCATACCCCATGCACGAGGTTGTGCTCATGGCAGTCAAAGCTGCCGTCAGTATCGAGATGGCGAACTGAATCACCGTCTTCCAAAGGTCTTTATTCTTCATAATTAGGTTTGATTAGATTAAGGTTGATTACTTGCTCTTCGCCTCATGGATGTGCCGGCAGCTGACTGCGAGCAGATATGCTGCCTACGCACATCCATTAAGGCTATCGAGCTTTAGATTAACGTTCAACGTTTTAAATCTGCATGCCGTCGTCACCGCCATCACCGCCGTGGCCTTTGGCTGGTTGCCAGCTCTATTTCCCAATTGCTTCTGCAAAGTTATATAAAGTATATAATATGTGCAAATAAATATATATCATTTTATATGAAAAATATAATTTTTATCTTCTTTCAAGTGCCAATTATAAGGCTCCAGGCACATGATGCAAATTACTTATAAATATACAACATCGCAGAGCCCTGTTTTTAGCCCCTGGAGCCCTCATTTCACTTACTAGTACTAAACGGAGGGTTTACTAGTAGTAAGCCGCCCGTTTACTAGTAGTAAGCGTCATGCTTATTTCTTGCCCCCTTTGGAGCACATTTTCAAGTCATGTTGTATATACGGTATATTATGCATTTTCTGTATGAAGGCACTGCCGTTGCACGTTGCACGTTGCATCTCAACTTCTTCATGTTGAAATAAGGGCAAACTAAAGTTTATATATTTATATATAATATATTAATATATTATATATAAATATATAAAGGCAAATCAGCAGTATATGGAACGTAAAATTAAAATCACCAAATGCAACGTGCAACGTGCAACGTTAGCATTATACCCCTAATGAACAAGAAAAAGGCAATTAAATGTATGGTTATTCATATCTTTGCCAGCGATATAATCATTAATACAATAATTAATTCATTTAAGATTATGATAAAGGTGTATAAGACAATAGAAGAGAAGAAGGCTGCTTTTAAGCGGTCCGTTGGTCTTCGCAAAGTATGGGAGGACATGACTTCAGGCAAGATGTCGTTTAAAGAATTTAAACGACAAGGCTATAATACTGTCAAGATCACCGAGTAATGGAGCTCTATTTTTCCCTCTCAGTATTAAACCCAAAATCACCCCCAAACTGAGGGCAATTCAGAACTTTCAATACTTTCTATCCCAGGGGTACACCACAAGTTGCTTATTGACACTTCAAAGATAGTATATTTTTGTACTATTTACACTCCATAAATTCTATAATGGTACTGACATCGCTGCCAACTGAAAGGGAAATAATGAAGCCTCCATCAATTTTATAAATGGTGGGAATAAGTACATTATTTTGCTTTGCGGCAACACGATATTCTACTCTCAGACCTTGCACATTGAAGTTTTCTGGAAGCAGCTCCATTGCCATACGGATATAGTTCGCGTTGTTCACGTGTTTATTGTAGTCGATGTCGGCGCGAAGCACTTTGATGGGGGCGAGTATCTCGCCTCCTTCTTTTGGAAGGATGATACGGCGATCTTTGTAATTCATCTCCAATTGTGGATCGAGTGTCATTGATGCTATCGTAGCGTTATCCACTCGTTTCAGCTTGCCTGTTGTTTTATCGACAAAAGCCCCCATGCTCCAGGTCTTATAACAAGGCTTTCCTTCTGCATCGTAGATAAATGTGTTGCGGAATCCGAACATCGGCTTCATTTCATAGACGGAGGTTGTTACTGTCAGATTTTCCTTGTATTCGGGAACTCGACATATTTCCACCTGTCTGGTTGCCAGCAACTGGGCCATATTCTGCTCGGTGTAATATTGCTTCACGCCTGGCTCGCTGTCGAGCCACATTTCTGAGCAGTCCTGCATCATCTGAAGGGCGGAGTAGAGCTTTAGTCGTCCCTCGCTGTCGCAGGTGCTTGTCGTTACTTTATAGTTTAGGCTGTACATGCTAGTATGTCTTGATTCATGATGGCAAATATACAAAATTTCGTGAGAATTTACTAAAGAAATAAATATCATGTGATTATTTGTTTGAAAAAGAATAAAGCTTATCTTTGCAACATGAATGTTAATTTTCCTCTCCCATGAAAACAGAAAACGATAAAATAGCACAGGAGTTGTTTGAGAAAGGATATAAACTTTTTCATGAGGAACATGATTACAAAGGTGCTGAGAAGGGTAGGGCAAGATGAATAATCAAAATACTTATAAATGGGGATTGCATTATTGAAATGAAGATTGTAATTTTGCAACCGGTTAATTAGGCGCTAAGCGAAACCCTATATTTATGAAACATATCTTCATTGCACTATCTCTGGCCTTCGCCCTTGTTGCTCAGTCGTTTGCCCAAAAGCAGGATGACATGAGGCAAGTGGTGGAATACTTGGCTTCTCAGGAACTTGGCGGCAGGTATCCTGCCACTGCGGGTGACACCCTCGCTTCTGAATATATTGTTGGCAAACTTCGTGGCTTGAAGCTCAAACCTGTTCTGAAGGGTAAGAAGAAAATAGCATACTATCAAGACTTTACCTACGGAAAGACGAAAGAGACTGAGCGGACCACTCATAATATCATTGCTGTGTTACCAGGAAAAGACAATCGCCTGAAGCACGAATATATTGTGGTGGGCTCTCATTATGATCATCTGGGCATGGGAGGCAAGGATTCCGGTTCACGCCGTCCTGACACGCTGGCGGTACACCCTGGTGCTGATGACAATGCCAGTGGCGATGCTGTGGTGCTGGAACTGGCCAAATATTTCAAGAAGGCTGGTTCGCCAAGAAGCATCATCTTCATGTTTTTCGGCGCGGAGGAGCAGGGTTTGGTTGGCTCCAAGGAGTTTTTGGAATGGATGAGGCATGCTGACGCACAGCGTATCAATTTGCCGACAACAAAGGATGGGATTGTGGCTATGGTGAACTTGGACATGGTGGGACGCATGCGTGACAATGCGCTGAGTGTTTCCGGCACAGGTACCAGTTCTGAATTCAAAGCGATGGCAGAGCAAGTGGCTGAGTTGACGAAGTTGAACGTCAGTTGTACGGCTGACGGCTATGGGGCAAGTGATCAGGCATCGTTCGTGGCAGCTGACATTCCGGTGCTTTTTCTAACAACGGGTGGTCACATGGAGTATCATACTCCTGATGATTTGCCTCCTACCTTGAATTATGACGGCATGCAGCAGACTTTGGATTACTCAAAGGAATTGATTACGAGATTGGTAAGGATGTCGCAGACGCCTGATTTCATCAATGTGCCAAGCAGTAATTCTATGAGTCATGCCAAGTTCAAGGTGACTTTAGGCCTGATGCCAGATGTCATGGGTGCCAGTCGCGTTCCTGGGCTTCGAGCCGATATTGTGGTTGCAGGCAAGCCTGCACATAATGCTGGTATCCGAAGTGGTGACGTTATACAGGAAATCGACGGCAAGCCTGTTAAGGACATGAATGAATATATGGAGCGCTTGTCGGAGTTGGAACCTGGATCCACCATACCTGTAAAAGTGCTTCGTGGAGAAGAAGTATTAGTATTCCAAGTAAACTTGAATCCTGCAAAGTAATGAAGAAGTTCGTATATTGGCTGTTTGCCGTTGTCATCACCTTGGTATTGAGCGTTTACCAACGCATGACGGGACCCACGAATCCCAAGAGAGTGACCATAGAGTTGAATGGGGAGAGTTACAAGCAGCGACTGCCACGAAGTGGGGTGCAGAGCGATGAGATAGTAGTTTTGAAGGGTGTTCCTTCTCATACAACGGCACAGATCCACTACAGACGTTATCCAACCACGGACGACTACACCACAGTGGATTTCAATTGGCATGAAGACCAATGGCAAGCTGTCTTGCCAGTACAGCCGGTGGCTGGAAAGTTGCAGTATTACATCACGGTAGGGGACAAGGACTATTGTGCTGATGAACCTCTCATTATCCGTTTCCGCAACGATGTTCCTGCCAGCATCTTGGTACCACATATCCTGTTTATGTTTGCCGCCATGTTGTTTGCTGTCTATACGCTTTTGCTGCTCATTACTGGCAAGGACTATGTTCGTTGGCTGAAGATTGCGGTTGTGACCTTATTCATTGGTGGCTTTGTACTGGGACCGCTCGTACAGCATGTGGCTTTCGGTCCTTGGTGGACAGGATTCCCTTTCGGTACAGACTTGACTGACAACAAGACTCTTATCTCTTTCTTGGTTTTTTTGGTGGCCTTAGCTACGTTGAAGTGGAAGTACAACAAGTGGGTGGTGGCCTTTGCTGTGCTGCTGATGATTGCTATCTTTACCATTCCTCACAGTTCATACGGTTCAGAGTATGACTACACTACCCAACAGTTGAGTACCGAGAAATAAAAAAAATATCAGTCGTCTGTTAAGACGACTGATATGCTTAGAGCGGAAGACGGGGCTCAAACCCGCGACCCTCAGCTTGGAAGGCTAATGCTCTATCAACTGAGCTACTTCCGCAAAATCTTTGATTTTTGTCTTTCTTGTGGGCAAAGATGGATTCGAACCACCGAAGGCGTACGCCAGCAGATTTACAGTCTGCCCCATTTGGCCACTCTGGTATTTGCCCAAACCGTTATGTGTAACCCTTATCGGGTTTTGCGTTTGCAAAGTTACAACTAATTTTTTAAACTGCAAATGAAACGAGCAAAATTTATCATGTGGATAGCTGTGTCAGCACACTCACTGCCCTTGTTGCCCAACTTTCCACCAGCTCGTTCTTCTGCCTGCTCCATGTTGTCTGTGGTAAGTACGCCAAAGATAACAGGAATCTTGCCTTCTGCGTTGAGCTGTGCGATGCCTTGGGTCACACCCTGACAAACATAGTCGAAGTGGGGGGTATCACCACGCACTACACTGCCTAACACGATGATGGCGTCAACGGGAGCATGTTTCATCATCATGGAAGCGGCATAGGTCAGCTCAAAGCTTCCTGGTACCGTTTCTACAATGATATCGTCTTCGTTAGCTCCGTGCATCAACAATGTCTTGATGGCTCCGTCGCGCAACGCATCGGTAATGTTGCTGTTCCATTCTGACACGACAATGCCAAACTTATAGCCCTTGGCTATGGAATCTGTCTGGGTAGCTTGACGCTCGTGCTCGATATGGAATGCAGTTGCCATGATTACTTGCTGTTCTTCATTAACTTAGCTGCCTCCAAGAAACGGTCGATGTCCATTGACTGGTAAGAATAGAAGTACTTGTCCTTGATGGTCTGGTATGCCTCAATGGCCTCGTCGTACTTGCCTTCCTTTACCAGCAACTCACCTGCCTGCTGCAAGAATACAGGACTCAATGTGTTGTTGTCGGCCTCCTTGGCAGCTGCTTTCAACAAAGAGATAGCCTTGCTGATGTTACCCAGCTCAACATATACATTACCCATAGCACCCTTGATGGCAGGAGCTATCATCTCGTCATTAGCACTGAACTTATCTAAGTACTTCACAGCTTCTTCGTTCATGCCCAAGTGTGCATAGCTCAAGCCAGCATAAGCGTTGGCCAGGTTAGCTGCCTTGGTACCACTGAACTCGTCAGCTACCTTCAGAAAACCGTTGTAGCCGATGCTATCACCATTGATAGCCAAGTCGAACTGCTCGTTCTCGAAATACTGCTCACCCTTGAACAGAGCTGCATAGGCCTTCTTCTCACGAGGAGCCTTATACAGGTGGTTGTAAGCAAAAATGCCTGCAATGATAACTACCAGTGCTACGATAACACCTACAATGGTCTTCTTGTTCTTTAAGATAAATGCCTCTGATGTTGAGAGGACTTCTTCTACATTTAAGGCTTCGTCCTTTTTCTTTTGATTTGCCATATCTATTGAAAGTTTTATATTTTTTTCGCTTTTATAGTTTTCGACCCGCAAAATTACAGCTTTTTGTACTATCTGCGAAATTTCAAGGCATCTTTTTTTGCATAACCCACACAAAACATCAAAATTTTGGCTACTTTTGCCTAGTAAAATGACATTGGTATGATATTAAACCGTATCTCCATACTGAATTACAAGAATATCGCACAGACCGACCTGACGTTTTCTTCCAAACTGAACTGTCTCTTCGGACAGAACGGCATGGGTAAGACTAACTTACTGGATGCCATCTACTATCTTTCGTTCTGTAAGAGTGCCGGCAACCCCATCGACTCGCAAAACATGATGCATTCGGCTGAGTTCTTTATGATACAGGGTGAGTATGCTACCGATGATGGTCGCCCAGAGGAGATATTCTGTGGCATGAAGCGCAAGCAGAAGAAACAGTTTAAGCGCAACAAGAAAGAATACCAACGGCTTTCGGATCACATAGGTCTCATCCCTTTGGTGATGGTGTCGCCCGATGACTCGACCCTGATAGCTGGTGGTAGCGAGGAGCGTCGCAGGTTTATGGATGTGGTTATTTCTCAGTATGATAAAGAGTACTTAGAGTCACTGATACGCTATAACAAGGCATTGGCACAACGAAATACCCTCTTGAAGAAAGAGGAGACTGTGGATGATGAGATGCTGGCCATCTGGGAGGAGATGATGGCACAGGAAGGGGAAGTGGTGTTCCGCAAGCGTGAAGCATTCATACAGGAGTTTATTCCGATTTTCCAACAGTTTTATTCTTATATCTCCGAGGACAAAGAGCTGGTGGGACTGACCTACGAGAGTCATGCGAGGAACAACTCGCTGAAGGAGGTTCTGAAGGAGAGTCGTCCGAAAGACCGCATCATGGGCTTCTCCCTGCATGGCATTCACAAAGACGATCTGGAGATGGAGTTAGGGGGTTATCCTTTGAAGCGTGAAGGGTCGCAGGGCCAGAACAAGACCTATTTGATTGCCCTGAAATTGGCACAGTTTGATTTCCTGAAACGCATAGGTACCGTGCCTTTGCTGTTGCTGGACGATATCTTCGACAAGCTGGATGTGCACCGTGTGGAACAGATCGTGAAGCTGGTGGGTAGTGACCGCTTCGGACAGATATTCATTACCGACACTAACCGCGAGAACTTAGACAGGATATTGGAAAAGACGCAGGTGGATTACAGCCTGTTCAGTGTGACTGATGGGGTGGTGACACCCATAAACGGAGGCGACTATGAGAAGGAATGATGCAGAATCGGTGGGAATGCTTATTCGCAAATTTCTTCGTCAGGAGGGTTTGGAAACGCCGCTGAACGAGAAGCGACTGATAGATGCCTGGGGGGAGGTGATGGGACCTACTATTGCAGCGCTCTCGAAGCCACAGTTTATCAAGAACCAGACATTATATGTGGAGGTGACATCGCCTCCTTTGCGCCAACAACTGATGATGGGGCGCCAACAGCTGGTAACAAAGATGAACCAGCATGTGGGGGCACAGGTAATAACTAATATTGTCTTTAGGTAAACTTTAGTAAATAACAGTATCCATTTGGATATCAGTTTGTTCTACTGGGACAAAATCTACCACTTGATAAGGGAAACAGATGCCTGCTTTGTAGGCGTTGGTGAGATGGGGCAATAGGCGGTCGTAATAGCCTTTGCCCCTGCCTAAACGGTTGCCGTTTTTGTCGAATGCCATGCCTGGTACGGCCACAAAATCAATCTTTTCATAGTCAGTGAACAAAGGACCTGTAGGCTCGGCTATGCCAAAAGCACCTATCTTCAACTCATGGGCTCCATGGTAACACCTCAATTCTAACTCATCACCAACCACCACTGGCAAAAGCAACAGCTTCTGCTTGCACCATTCCTCGATGAACTGGTGGGTGTTGACTTCATCGCCTAGTGAGTGATACAGCAGTACCGTCTTGGCACATTGGAAATGGGCATCAGCCGCTATTAACTGCATAATCCGCTCGGAATCAGCATCTGATGTTGATTGGTGCAGCGCTTTTAGTTCCTTGATGTATTTCCTAAGTTCACTCTTGTTCATTTTTCTGTGGTGCTTTGGGGAATGCCTCGCCCTTCTCCAACACCTCAACAGCCTTCAGTACTGTCTTGTCATCACGGTTCCAGTACTGGATATAGGGTTGCGTACCGAGTACATTGCTGATGATATTGGCACAGAGGTATTTCTCCAATAGTTTGTGCGACTTGTTGATCAGCAGGTTGCGACGCTTCACTCCCTTGGTGTCGCAATAGCGGATAAACTGTCCGGTGATGTCCTGCTTCGACAGATAGCTGGCCAGCTTCTCTGGGTCGTTCATCTCGGCCAACTTCTCACGGTTCTTGTCGCTATAGGCAAAGCCAAAACGAGAAATGAGTCCTTTGTTACTAACTTCTATCAGGTAAGATGTCACGCCAATGGTGTCTTGTGGCACAAAGATGTCAGGCATGATGCCACCACCCGCATATACTGGACGTCCCAAGGTGGTGAAATACTCCTCATCAGTGTTCAGCTTGATGCTGTCTTCCGAGAAAAATTCGCCATGCTCATAGCGGTTAATCCAATCGGTGTCATATTCACGATCCTTTCCATTTTCGTACGGACGCTGAATGCATCGGCCTGAAGGAGTATAATATCTGGCGACGGTAAGTCGGATAGAAGAACCATCACTGAACTCGATGGGTTGCTGTACCAAGCCTTTGCCGAACGAACGGCGACCAATAATGGTGCCGCGATCGTTATCCTGAATGGCACCAGCAAAGATTTCACTGGCTGAAGCAGAGCTTTCGTTAATAAGTACCACTAACGGCATGCGCTGACAGCTGCCTGTGCCATTGGCATATTCCTCCATACGAGGATACTTCCGCCCCTGTGCAAAGAGCATCAGGCGTCCTTCTGGCAGAAATTCGTTTACCATGCGCAGAGCAGCATCCATATAACCACCTGTGTTGTCGCGCAGGTCGATGATCAGTCCTTTGCAGTTCTGGTGACTCAGTTGGGCAATGGCGTTCAGCAGTTCCACATGGGTGGTTCGTGCAAACTTGTCAATCTTTACATAGCCCAACTCATCGGTAATCATATAAGCAGCATTGATAGAGTTCTGTGGGATATCGCCCCTCACCACGATGAAGTCCAACAGATCGGGTTCGCCAGAACGCAAGACAGAGATTTTCACCTCCGTACCCTTGGGTCCTTTCAGATGTTCCTTGGCCGTGCGTTCGTTCACCTCTTTTCCTACAAATAAACTGTCGTTCACCTTGATGATGCGGTCGCCTGCCAAGATACCCACTTTCTCTGAAGGTCCGCCTTCAATCACACTATTAATATGAATTGTATCATCTTGAATTACAAACTGTATGCCGATTCCGCTAAAGCTTCCCTCTAACTCGGAATTCACCTCCTCGGCATCCTGTGCAGGGATATAAGTAGAGTGAGGGTCAAGCTGTGCCAGTATCTGTGGCAAAGCACCTTCCACCACATCGCCCATGTCGATGGTGTCAACGTACTGGTCCTCCACAATGCGCATCAACGCATTGATCTTGTTGGATGAACCGTTTATGATACCCAGTCGGTTTCCTCCATAGTGCTTGCTATAGAAAGTGCCAATCAGAATGCCACCCACTATGCTGATGGCAATAATGAATGGTATAAATCTTGTAGTCTTGTTGTTATTTGACATATTGTATTTTTTAATTATTAATGTCCAAAAATACTACCTCGATGCCAGCTTTCTTAAGCAGCTGTATTCCATCGTCCAGTCGGTACTGACGCGAATACACTACCCGCTTGATGCCGGCCTGTATAATCAGCTTTGCACATTCGATGCAAGGAGAATCAGTTACATAAAGCGTAGCACCCTCGCTGTTGTTGTTAGAGCGGGCAATCTTGGTGATGGCGTTAGCCTCAGCGTGCAACACGTAAGGATAAGTCACATTGTTCTCGTCCTCGCATACGTTCTCAAACCCCGAAGGAGTGCCGTTATAGCCGTCAGAGATAATCATCTTGTCCTTCACAATCAGTGCCCCCACCTGACGGCGTTTGCAATAGGAGTTCTCCGACCAGATGCTTGCCATGCGCAAGTATCTCTTATCCAGTGCGATTTTCTTTTCTGTAGTATTCATTATCTGTTCTTCGGTAATAAAGCCATTACATAAGTCACTTCACCATCTTTATAGTAGAGATACAAGGCACGGGAGTCGCCACTGTATTTGTAAGCCGTGTTCACGGCCTTCTGGAACTGCTTGGCCAATACGTCAATCTCTATGCCCGTCCACTTCATGTCGTAGGTGCTCATCACACGTGTCTCGCCATCAGCCCTCCATGTGCCCTTGAACGATGCACTCACTCCATTTCCGGAGAAACTGCCGTTGAAAGCCCCGTCAATTTCCGTACCAGAGAATTCCAACTCATAGTTACCGTCAAGTTTCTGGGTGGCAATGCTCTTGGCTTCCGCCTCCCTGTCCTCGCCCCAGAAATTCACATACGCCTTGGGGTTGCCTTCACGGAAGATATAACTCATTTTCCAGGTTTTGCCGGTAAAGATAATTTTCACATCGTCCTCCTTGCTGCATCCACTCATAGCTGTCAGTGTCAGCACGGCCAGCATCATGCAACATGTATATACTAAGAATTTCTTCATGGCTTAATTCCGTTACGGGTTAATAATGCGTCAATGGTAGGCTCCTGTCCTCTGAAGCGTTTGAACAACGTCATAGGATGCTCAGTGCCACCTTTTGACAAGATGTTTTCTCGGAAAGAAGTAGCAGTAGCAGTGTCGAAGATGCCATGTTCCTTGAACAGCGCGAAAGCATCGGCATCCAGCACCTCTGCCCATTTGTAGCTGTAGTAGCCAGCGGCATAACCACCAGAGAAGATGTGCGAGAACTGCACACTCATGCAGGTACCATCCACCTGTGGCAACACCTGTGCCTGCTCCCAAGCCGTACGCTCGTAAGCCTCAACATCGCCGTCGAATGCTTCCTGACGGGTGTACCAAGCCATGTCGAGCAATCCGAAACTCACTTGGCGCAGACAAGCATAGGCCACGTTGAAGTTTTGTGAGTCGATGATGCTCTGCACCAGTTCGTCGGGCAACAGTTCACCGGTCTTGTAATGACGTGCAAAGGTATGCAGGAATTCTTTCTCAACGGCATAGTTCTCCATGAATTGCGAAGGCAGTTCCACGAAGTCCCAATAAACGTTGGTACCGCTGAGGCTCTCATAGGTCGTGTTGGCAAACATGCCGTGCAAGCTATGTCCAAACTCATGCAGGAAAGTGTTCACCTCACCATGTGTCAGCAAAGCCGGCTTGTCCTTGGTGGGCTTACTGAAGTTCATCACCAGAGAGATATGTGGGCGACTGTTCTCACCTGTCTGGTTGTCTATCCATTGGTTCTTGTAAGAGGTCATCCACGCACCACCATGCTTTCCCTCACGAGGGTGGAAGTCGGTGTAAAGCACAGCCAGATAGGTACCGTCTTTGTCGTACACCTCGTAAGCATTCACATCAGGATGATATACGGGAATGTCCTTGTTTTCCTTGAAGGTGATGCCGTACAGACGGGTAGCCAAGCCAAACACCCCCTCCTTCACCTTGCTCAGTTCGAGATAAGGACGCAGCTTCTCGCTATCCAGGTTGAACTTGCGCTCCTTCAACTTATGTGCATAGTAGGGCAAGTCCCACGGCATGAAGTCAAAATCATTTCCTTCCATCTCACGTGCCAAGGTCTGCATCTCCTCCACCTCTTGACGGGCAGTAGGCGTATAGGCTGCTAACAAGTCGTTCAGTAGCTTATACACATGTGCCTGGTCTTGAGCCATACGTCTTTCCAAAGCATAGTCGGCGTAGGTCTTATAGCCCAACAGCTGTGCCACCTTCATGCGCAAGTTCACCAGCTGCTTCACCACCTCCAGGTTGTTCTGCTCGTTATCGTGCAAGCATCGGGTGTGGTAGGCCATATATAGCTTTTTGCGTAGTTCTCGGTTGTCGGCATACATCATGAAAGGTCCGAACGACGGACTATGCAGGGTGAAGATCCATCCCTCCAGTCCTTTCTCCTCCGCTGCTTCCTTGGCCGATTCCACAGAACTTGTTGGCAGTCCCTTCAGGTCGTCAGAGTTCGTTAAGTGCAGCTGGTAGTCGTTGGTTTCCTTTAGCAGATTATTGTTGAATTGCAGAGACAACAGACTCAGCTGTTTGGTCAGTTCACGGAAGGTAGCCTTCTGTTCGTCGTTCAGGTTGGCTCCGTTGCGGGTGAAACCGATATAGATATCCTCCAGCAACTTCTGCTGTTCGTTGTTCAGCTGTTCCTGCTCCCTGTTGTCATACACCTGCTTGATACGGGCAAACAGCTTTTCGTTCAGGCAAATGTCGTTTTCGTGCTCACTGAGCATCGGCATCAGTTTGTTGGCCAACTCCTGCAACGCATCATTCGTGTTGGCACTCAGCTGGTTGCCAAACACGGTAGAGGTGCGCTCCAGCATCTTGCCCGACAACTCGTAGGGCACAATGGTATTGGCAAAGGAAGGTGCTTCAGTATTGTTTACGATAGCATCAATCTCCGCCTTCTGCTGGGCCATACCCTCCACGATGGCCGGCTCGTAATGCTCCAGCTTTATTTGGTCAAAGGGTACAGTGCCATGAGGCGTGTTGTATGAGCTAAAAAACGGATTCATCTTTTCATTTGCTTATTTAGCCGACAAAGATAATCAAATTTTAGCTAACTCGCGCTATGTGAATTCGTAAATATTATTAATGAAGCAAAACAAAGTCATGGTGAATGCTCTGCTTTACTTGCTGTCTTTTGCAGCCTGGTTACCACTTCGTGGTGAAGAGGGTGGGCGAGATGGTGAGTGAGAACCATCCCCAATGGGCATTCTTGCTGCTATCGTCATTTTTCAGGCGTCTCATCGTTTCCGTACCCGTCATAAAGGTATAGCCAGCGGTGAGCTTGATGTCTTTCGTAAAGCGGTAGGTGGCCTCGAGTTCAAAGCTGTGTCCTAACTCACGTTGAAGATCCTGAATTTTGGTAGCAGTGGCCAGATAGTGATAGGTGACTTTGCCGTCCAGCTTTTTGGTAGGATTGCCGAATACGCCCACATAGGCATTTTGCAAACCAGGAGTGAATCCATGACTATAGGCGCTCTCATAGAAGAAGTCCAGAATGCCATAGAATTTCGATCGTGAACCATACATAGGACTGAATCCTCTTTGTACATCATGATGTATTATGCTATAACCGCCGTAACCCACAGGCACAAAGTCGTCGCCACTCAGGTGGTCGTAACCTACTACGAAGCCATACTTGTCCGATGGCTGGATAGTTGCTTTTCCGCTGGCCATCCAAGCCCTTATCGGTCCGTGTTGCATGTACACATCCACCTGTTGGCCCGTCTGTCGGTAGTAGGCTCCTTCCAATGTCAGGTACTTTGGATGGTAGTTGATGTAACCACCGAACATCTGCTGGTACTGGGTCGTTGGTGGGTTGTACTTATCCTCCTCTTTGCCCGCTTGTGCACCCATATTCATAAAGAGCAGTGAAACGCCCAATGGTATCTTGGTCGCATCGTAATGATACCACACGGTCTGCATGGTCTTATAAAACTGTGCCCCATTTAGATAATAGGTGTTAGCGTACACATTCTCTGCGTTTTGATTGTAGCCCAGTATGACGTGTAGCTGATGACCGTGACCCTCGTAACCCATTCGCAACACATCGTGCGACAGGGCAGCTGTGGCAAAGTCGTTGGTACCGATGATACGCTCATCGTCATACGACAAAGCAATACGTCCTAACTGCGCAAAAAGACCGTTACGGGCCGACATCTTTACCCAGCCTTCGTATAGATTGAGTGCCTGATTGCCTTTTGTGCCCCATACTGCTTTGTTTTGAATCACAGCATGTGCCTGCAACCCACTCCGCTCATAGTCCAAGATGACACGTGTACGCCCTAAGATGAAGGCTGAATTTTTACCAACAGGTGTGTTATCTTGAGACCTGGGTAGACCTCCAGCACATATTTCACCATGTGTATAGAAATTCAAACTGAAATCAAATTGGTTTTTCTTCTCTGCATCTTGAGCAGCTATGCCCATAGGAAAAGCCAGCAAAATGGCCAATAAATATTGTTTCATAAAGATATTTTCATTGCTTTGCTGCAAAAATACCCAATTTTCCTATATTTGCAAAGGTTTACATGTAATAATAAGTAATGACTATGAAAAACATATTGATGGTTTGTGTCGCTATCGCCCTTGTGTCGTGTACTGACAACACCCCAGCACCTGCTCCAGTATATCCTATTCCTGCACAGAAACAGGTGGCTTGGCAACAGATGGAAACCTACGCCTTTATCCATTTCGGACTGAATACGTTCAACGACAAGGAGTGGGGCTATGGTGACACAGACCCCAAAACATTTAACCCCACCCACCTGGATGCCAAGCAGTGGGCTCGTACATTTGTGGAAGCAGGCATGAAGGGCGTCATCATCACCGCCAAACACCATGATGGCTTCTGCTTGTGGCCTACCGACCTGACAGATTATAATGTCTCTCACTCGTCATACAATGGTGATGTAGTGGGCGAACTGGCTGAGGCTTGCCGTGCATACGGACTCAAGTTTGGTGTCTATCTCTCGCCTTGGGACAGGAATCGTGCCGACTATGGCAGTGCTTCCTACGTGGCGTACTATCATGCCCAACTGCGTGAGTTGCTGACGCGCTATGGCGACATCTTCGAGGTGTGGTTCGATGGTGCCAACGGTGGTGACGGCTACTATGGCGGTGCCAATGAAACACGCAACATCGACCGTCGTAACTATTATGATTTCCCCACCGCATGGGCAATGGTAAATGAGGTGCAACCCAATGCCATCTGTTTCTCTGACGGAGGCCCTGGATGCCGATGGGTAGGCAACGAGAAAGGTAAGGCAGGCACCACCAACTGGGCATTCCTGCGTTCGGCTGATGTCTATCCGGGTTATCCCAACGGCAAAGAACTGACCTCCGGTCATGCTGATGGCGATGCTTGGATTCCTGCCGAGTGCGATGTGTCTATCCGTCCGGGATGGTTCTATCATGAGCGTGAGGACGACAAGGTGAAGACGGCCGACGAGTTGGTGGATCTGTATTACCAAAGTGTGGGGCACAATGGTAACCTGTTGCTAAACTTCCCTGTCAATAAAGAAGGACTGATCTCAAAAACCGACTCCATCAATGCTGTGACATTCCATCAGCGTATTACGCAAGAGCTGAGCCACAACCTGTTGCTCGGCGCTAAGGTAGAAGCATCGGAGGTAAGAGGCAAGCGCTTTGCGGTTTCCCTTGTGAACGATGAAGATTTCGATACCTACTGGGCAACCCCTGATGGCGTAAATGACGGTTCGCTGACGTTTACCTTCACGCAACCACAAACGCTGAGTCGCCTCTTGTTGCAAGAATATATCCCATTGGGACAACGCGTAAAGCAATTCAAGGTAGAATACCTGCAAGAGGGAACATGGTTGCCTTTAGCACTGGAGGAGGAAACCACCACCATAGGCTATAAGCGTATCCTGCGTTTCCCAGCCATTACCACCACTGCTATCAAAGTAAGCTTCCTCGATGCAAGAGGACCGTTGTGCATCAGCGAAGTGGCCGCTTATTAAAGTCACTCATAAAAAAAAGATGACGGCTTATATCTATCACAGACATAAGCCGCCGTTATAAACACATGAGTGTACAATGGTAGAAAAGAAAAATATTTTAAATATTACAATAGCCTAATTACAATAATCCATGACTTCCCAATACAATCAGCATCAGGTAGCCCAATACCAAACCGATGACACCCATAATCAAACCCGCCTTCATCATGTCTTTCTGACTGATAAAGCCGGTAGAGTGGGCCATAGCGTTAGGAGGCGTACTGATAGGCAACAACATCGCCATGGATGAGCTGAGGGCAATACCTATCAACAAGGTAGAGATGCCGCCCAGATGATCCAGCTGGTCGCCCATGCTGGTACCCACAATGGCCAATATCGGCACCAACAACGTGGCCGTAGCCGTGTTGCTGATGAAGTTAGACAAGATGTAGCACAACAAACCAGAGCCAATGATGATAGCCAAAGCAGGCCATGTATCAAATGGAATGGCATTAATCAAGTGCATGGCCAAGCCTGATTCCTCAAGCGCTACACCCAACGCAAAACCACCTGCCACCATCCACAACACGCTCCAGTTCAACTCTTCCAAGTCGCGCTTGCCAATGATGCCCGTAAGAGCAAACACACCCACAGGTATCATCGCCACAGCATTGGCATTCACGCCCGTATATTTGTCGAACACCCACATGATGACCGTCACGCAGAAGGTGATATACACCACCCAGTCGCGCCAGCTCTGCTTGTGCTCATGCTGAATGTTCAGCACAATCTTCTTCTGCTTGAAAGGGAAAATATTGAGCAACAGTACCCATGCAATGAGCAATATCACAATGACAAAAGGAAACATCACCATCATCCATTCACCGAAACCGATGTTCAGGTTTAAGCCATCAGGGTTGTTCAGATAACGCAATGCGATAGCGTTAGGAGGCGTACCGATAGGTGTACCGATACCACCCAAGTTAGCAGCTATGGGAATAGCCATTGCCAAGGCAATCTTGCCTTTTCCATCAGCAGGCAACGACTTCATTACAGGCGTCAGGAACGTCAGCATCATAGCGGCAGTGGCAGTGTTGCTGATAAACATTGAGAACCAAGCCGTCAGCAGGATGAACCCCAAAAGTACGAAACGGCTCTGAGTACCGAAAGGCTTGAGCATCACCTTTGCCAAGGTAGCGTCCAGTCCGCTTTTTGAAGTAGCGATGGCCAAGATGAAACCACCGATGAACAACATGATGATAGGGTCGGAGAAGCTGTTGAGGATTGACTTGTAATGGATGAACTCACCTAATGCCTGGTTGGGTAATTCGTTGCGCATAAACCATAGCGAACTGTCGCTACAAGTAAGCAACAACAACACCACAACGCCCATCGAAGTGGTCCATGCCGGCACAGGCTCCAAGAGCCACATCAGCGTGGCAAATACAAAGATGGCAATCACTCGTTGCTCTACCAGAGTAAGATCAGGTATGCCAAAAGTGCTGGCTGGTAAAAACAACATCAAAAACGTACAACTGATAATGATAATCAGTTTGATAGCAGTTACAGAAAGGCGATACCTAAAGCTCTTACGCTCTCTGCGCTCTCGCTTCCATGCTTGATACTGTTCAAACATGTCGAAGCCATGAAAGTTTTTAAACATAAAAACAGTACATGTAAAGAAAAACAATGTTTTCGTACTACGCGCCTAACCCACGAGGCGGATAGCCTTTAATGAATGGCAGGTCTTCTGACTGACTCACTCTCTGACGCCTTCCCAACTTTTCATGGCTAGATAGGTCAGTGGCAATTAGCATGTGCCAGAGAGCATTAGCGAGCTTCACAGCAGCGGGACTGTCCAGGACTTTCACCTGATTCCCTTTTAATCCGAAGCAGCGATACGCCCCAACGGAACCAATTCTGGGTGCAAAATTATATTATTCTTAATTTATATCAAAATAGTTTTTCATTTATTTTTTTTGCTATCTTTGCCCCCCGGAATAAAAAAACAACATATGAAAACAAGGTATATCATACTCGCTTTGCTGTGTGTATGTACTCCATTAGCAGCACAAAACAACACCAATTTACACGAACATCCCGAAGACTCTACTGATGTGTTCTACCGCCATTTACAACTCAACGAACTGACGGTCACAGGTGTGGCTGGCGACACGAAGCTGAAGCATTCCACAGCCCCCGTTAGCATCGTCTCCCCACAGGAATTACGCTCAACAGCATCTTCCAATATCATCGATGCCATTGCCCACCAACCAGGAGTCAGTCAGCTCACTACAGGCAGCGGCATTTCCAAGCCCATCATCCGCGGATTGGGTTATAACCGTGTGGTGGTGATGAGCGAAGGAGTCCGCCAGGAAGGTCAGCAGTGGGGCGACGAACACGGAGTAGAGGTAGATGGCAGTAGCGTTCACTCAGTCGAGATACTGAAAGGTCCAGCCTCACTGATGTATGGTTCTGATGCGATGGCAGGTGTGGTCATCCTGCATGCACAACCCACTCCTGCAGAAGGCGACATACACGCCAATATCAGTACAGAGTACCAGACCAACAACGGCCTCTTTGCCTACAACCTCTCGTTGTCAGGCAACAAGAAATGCTTCGTATGGGATGCCCGTTTCAGCAACAAGATGGCCCATGCCTATAAGAACAAATACGATGGCTATGTGCCAGGTTCTCAGTTCCGTGAACGCTCAGGGCGCTTGATGTTGGGTCTCAACAAATCGTGGGGACACTCACATCTTTTATGGACGGTCTATCACCTGACCCCCAGCATTGTGGAAGGTGAGCGCGATGAACAGACAGGCGAGCTGATATGGAACACCGATCATCATAAGACCTATTCCAAGACACTGCCTTTCCAGCAAGTGAAACACTACAAGGCCGTGTGGGACAACTCCCTCAACCTTCCTATAGGCAACCTCAAGGCCATCGTTGGCTATCAGCAAAACCGACGTCAAGAGTTCGAGGAGAACGCAGACGAATATGAGATGTTTTTCAAGTTGCATACGCTGACCTACGACCTGCGTTTGGTGACCAACGAATGGAGTGGTTGGCGCATATCTACAGGAATAGGAGGAATGTATCAGAACTCAAGTAATTTAGGAGAAGAATACCTGATACCCGACTATCGACTGTTTGATGTAGGCGTTTATGCCACAGCTACCAAAACTCTGGGCGATCGTTGGACGCTCAATGGAGGCGTTCGTTATGACCATCGACGAGTGCACGGAGATGCATTGGAGGAAGAAGGCGAGATGCGTTTCACCGACTTCATCCGTCATTACAACGGACTGACAGGCAGTTTGGGAGCCATTTTCAATGTCAACGACCACTTCAACCTGCGTCTGAACTTGGCTCGTGGATTCCGTTCTCCCAATATGAGCGAACTGGCCTCGAATGGTGTGCATGAAGGATCCCTCCGCTATGAGATAGGCTCTCAGCAACTCAAGGCCGAATACAGTTGGCAGGCCGACTTGGGACTTGATTTCACCTCGCGCTATGTGTCGGCACAAGTGGCCCTCTTTGCCAACCGCATCAACAACTATATCTTCACCCATAGGGTAGAGGAAGTAATCGAGCCAGGTTACCTTACTTATATATATACGCAAGGAGATGCCCGCTTGTTGGGCTTTGAGGCAGGTGTCGATTTCCACCCCATCCATTCCATTCACTTTGCCAACACCTTCTCGTATGTCGATGCCCAGTTGCTGCATGCAACCCCAGACACCAAATACCTGCCCTTTACCCCAGCACCACGTTGGTCGTCCGAGCTGAAGTGGGAGCTTTTCCACCATACGCACAGCACAGTCAGCACCCATGCATCGCATGAATACCTTCATACCCATCCCAAACAAGGACTGGCACTGAATAATACCTATATCGCCGCAGGTGTTGACTACTACCTGCCTCAAAATCATATTTATAGGGCAGATGATACCGAGACAGAAACACCAGGCTATGCCTTGCTCCGTCTCTCGGCTGGAACCGATCTTCAAGTGAAAGGGAAGAAAGTGGCAGAAGTGTATATCACAGCCGATAACCTGCTGAACACCGCCTACCAGCACCACCTAAGTCGTCTGAAATACACAGATGTCAATGTGGTGACAGGTCGTCGTGGCGTCTATAATATGGGACGCAACGTCACCTTTAAAGTAGTATTTCCATTTGATTTCTAGTTAACTAAAGCTCCAATCTCATGTCCGTATAGTACTGCTCTTTCTCCACAAAACCAATTTTCTTGTAGATGGGATAACCATCTTTGGTAGCACGGAGGTCAATGCATCCTAAGCCTTTAGATTTGGCCTCATCCACCAATTGCTGCATCAGTGTAGTGCAGAGCCCCTTGCCACGATACTCTGGAAGTGTATAGACACTGAACACCTCCCCATAGAGGCCATTGAGCAAACGACAATTGGCTGGCATCTCGAGAATATTAAGGTAGGCAACAGACACGATACTTCCTGCATCTTTGGCTACAAAAGCAATCAGTTCGGTGCCAAGTTTCCTGTTGAAGAACGACAACAAGTGTTGCTCAATGCTCGCTTTGTCTTGTGGTGTCACAGCACCATGATCGTCTTCAATGAAGGCAATACGTAAACGAATCAACTCATCAATATCTTGTTGGGTGGCCTGACCGTAAACAATGTTCATACTCTATCCTCCGTCATTTGGTAAAAGTATGACAAAGTTAGCGTTTTTTGCCGTTTAATTGTTATATTTGCCAGAAAAAGTAACAACAATGGCAAGCAATCCAGACTTTGTACAATACATAGCCGATCAGTGCGCTGGAGCTGGGGAGATAACCTACAAAAAGATGTTTGGCGATTATGGCATCTATTGTAATGGTAAGATATTCGGTCTTATCTGCGACGACCATCTATACATCAAACCCACCGAATCAGGTTTATCTATACTAAAAATCAAAGATATGCGGCCTCCATACGAGGGTGCAAAGGACTACTTCTACATTGAGGATGTGGACGACCACGAATATTTGTCACGCTTGGTGAAAGTATCGTACAAAGAGCTGCCCGAACCTAAGCCCAAGAAGGGAGGAAAGAAATGAACAAGGTAAGAATCACTGCCATTCGACAGACGGTCTATCCCGACCTGATGGCGAAATACGAGAACCCTATTGAACATACCTGCGATGTGAAAGAGGGCCAACAATGGATATCCATCGACGGACAATGCCCTGAGGGAATGTGCCCATCTGCCTGGTACTCCATGAAAGAGTTTGTGGAGTCGCTGGCCAAGGGCGAAGGCAACTTCTACGACGGATGGATGCAGAACCCCATGAGTGCCATGATCAGTTGCAACGATGGCTTCCGTCCCTTCAGTTTCTACATCGAGGTAGTTAATGAGTGATGACCAGGAGACCAAGTTGAGCAAGAAAGATGAGAGGGATGCCATACTTGAACTTCTTGTGCAGCGTTTTGTGATGCCAGACTTTCATGCCGAACCAGGCACCGATGCTGCCACCGATGAGGGCAAGGATGAGCAGGGTGGCCTCGGGGATGCGCCAACTGCCACGCTTGGCCTTCCACTTGTCAATGCCATAGACAAAGAATGTCAAGACGTTGAGACCAATGAGAATGTATGCTATCGTCTGGTTTATCATTCGTATTTTTTTTCATGCAAAAATAGTAATTTCTCAGGAGTTTTTATATCTTTGCAAATAAGATAATATCAATCATGTAACGAGATCATGAAAAAGTTAGGTTTTGGACTTATGCGTCTGCCGTTGACTGACCCGAACGTGGCAACATCGGTGGATTTGGAACAGATGAAGCAGATGGTGGACCTTTTTATTGAGAAAGGTTTCACCTATTTTGATACTGCCTGGATGTATGTGGGCTTCTCCAGCGAGAATGCCACGAAGAAGGCTTTGGTGGAGCGTCATCCACGCAATACCTATACGCTGGCAACCAAGTTGCATCATGGGTTTATCAACACGAAAGAAGATCGTGATATGATATTTAACGCGCAGCTGGAGAAGACGGGAGCTGGGTATTTTGACTATTACCTGATTCATGATATCGAAAAGGGTAACTATGACAAATACAACAAGTTGGACTGCTTCTCTTGGTTGGCGGAAAAGAAGGCACAGGGACTGGTGAAGAACATGGGCTTCTCGTTTCACGACTCTCCTGAGTTGCTGGACAAGGTGCTGACCGAGCATCCTGAGATGGAGTTTGTGCAGATTCAGTTGAACTACCTGGATTGGGAGAACGAGTGGGTGCAGAGCCGCAAATGCTATGAGGTATGCGTGAAGCATGGCAAGCCCGTGGTAGTGATGGAACCCGTGAAGGGTGGAACTTTGGCCAAGGTGCCAGCAGCTGCCGAAGCATTGTTCCGTGCAGCTAACCCTGTCTTGTCGGTGCCCAGTTGGGCCATTCGCTTTGCCGCATCGTTGCCCAATGTGATGATGGTGCTTTCGGGCATGAGTAGCTTGGCGCAGATGAAGGACAATGTGTCGTATATGGAGAACTTCCAACCTCTGACGGAAGAGGAGATGGCGCTCTGTAGCAAGGTGGCTGATATCATCAATGGCATGATTGCCGTGCCTTGTACGGGTTGTTCGTATTGCACCGAGGGCTGTCCGCAGCAGATTCCTATTCCTAAGTATTTCTCATTGTATAACGACTTGATGCGTGAGGATATGGAGAAGAAGAAATGGACCATCTCCTACGCCAAGTATGACGACCTTACAAAGGAGTTTGGCCGTGCAGAGGCTTGCATCGAGTGCGGACAATGTGAGGGTATTTGTCCGCAACATCTTCCTATTATCAACTATCTGAAAGATGTCTCGAAGCGGTTCGATCACTGGATGGGTTGATTGAAACTGATATCTGAGTCAGTTGAGTTGCATAATAAAGTCCGATGAACGTTGGCTCATCGGACTTTCTGTTGCTTGCACCTTGTTAGATGTTCAGGGGCCCATAGCCCATACAGCTTGTCGTGCTCATTGCAGTCAATGCTTTTATAATATGGTAAGCCTAACCCTACGTCCCAATCCGTTCATAATCCTGAAAAGGGTGTTCAACTGAATATCGGTATGCCCATTCTCTATTTTTGAGATATAGCTCTTCTTGGTACCAATTCTATCGGCTAACTCCTGTTGGGTTAGCCCTGCAAGTTTACGTTGTTCTTTCAAGCATTCGGCAAGTATAAAAGTCTCTGCATCAACCTCAAACTTCTCGCGGGTTGTAGTACCCTGTTTGCCATATTCTGCATCCAGTAACTCTTCAAATGTAGTGCTTTCTAGTATTTTTTTCTCTTTTGCAGTATTCATAGTTAACCCTCCTTCTTGTTTTCAAAATATTCCTTCATTATTGCCTCGGCTTTTTCAATCTCTGATTTTGGCGTTTTCTGAGCCATATTGCTATGAATGTTTAATTCGGTGCAAAGTTAACTAATTAATGAACATTTCCAAAAGAAATCTGTTTTTTTTTGCAATTCAATAGTAATCGATAATTATAACACTAAAGATAAAGACCGATGGATATTCGCCCACAGGGCTTTTTTTTGTTAGATACTCAGGGGCCCATAATCCCAACAAAACTGATGATTCCGTTATCATTCCAACATCTCATGCGTTACCATCCATTCCACAATATCGTGAAAAACAGAACCTGCCTATTGATTATTGAAACCTTTACATGTTAATGCCTCCACTATGATTAGTGGAGGCATTTGTTTTACATATAGATAGGACCATGTCCCATGCACGAGGTCGTGCTGATAGCTGTCAGTGCAGCTGTTAGAACTGATATAACCAGTTGTAATACGGATTTCCAAAAGTCTTTGTTTTTCATAATGTCAAAATGAAATAGGTTGATTAATTATTACCCCTCTGGCTCTCCGAGCCACCTCCCCTCGAGAGGGGAGGTGCTTAGAGAAAGGGTTTAGATCTGCATGTCGTCGTCACCGCCGCCACCGCCACCGTTGTCGCCACCGGTATTACCGCCAGTGTTGCCTCCAGTATTACCACCAGTATTGCCACCGGTGTTAGAGCCACTGCCAGAGCTTGGGCTGCCACCCGCACGAGTCTGAGCTACAGCCGTAGCGATTGGAACCAAGGTCTGCAATACCTTCTCCTTGCCGTTGATGACCACCTTCTGGGTGTTGACAATGTTGCGGAGTTCCAGGCTGCAAGCCTCCTTGAACGCAGGACCACACAGGTTATCCTCGCGCGTCATGTCAGGCAGGAAGCGGATGCGGATGCCCTGGATGATGTCGTTAGGGTCGAGACCCTCCATCTCTGCGATGCTGGAGATGGCTGCATCCTTCTTCACCTTAGCGGTGGGGTAGAAGGTACCCAGGTTGCCCAGCTGCACAGGAACACCTTGCGCAATGAGTTCGGGAAGACACTCGGTAATCTTGATAAGCACAGCCTCGATGACGTCACGGCCAAACAGACTACCGTGGTCGGTCATGTGCTTTGCGAAGCCACGCAGAGACAAAGTCTTCTGCACATCTACTTCAGGATAATACTTGCCGTAACCGGCGTTACCAGTGATTTTGTTCTGACGGAGATTGATCCCCATCGCAATACGTTTAGTTGCCATAATTAAAGTTTAGTTGTATTGGTATTTTGCCACAGGCTACATCGGGCTGTGACTCCCGTTTTGTGATCACATTATGCTATCAATTTTGTAGTGCAATTGCTGTGCAAGGCGAATGCAGAGCCGAGCTCGCTCGAGCTATGCTGAGCCGCAGCCAGCATTCGTAGTGCAATCCTCAATTGCACTACAAATATACAAAATAAAAAGGCGTTTTGCAAATTTTTTGGCCAAAAGGCGGCTTTTTGGGATTCAAATTGTAATCAACCCCTCAAAAAAGCCTTTTTTTGCCTCTCAGAACAACAAATGGGGTTACAAAAGGGGTGGGGGAATTAGTTAAAGAAATAGGCTCGATTAAAATAACAAAAAGGCTTGATTAGAATAACAAATTCAGGGGCTGTCTTACCCCAAGAAAAATGCAGAGGTTACAAGTTACAAGTTACATCTGCATTTTTCATTATTCTTTCTCAAACCCTATATTTATAGGTTTATCTTATATTAATATTATAAATAATATTAATATAAGATAAAATTTAGATATTAACAATTTATAAGTAACTACATAAAACTTTCAAAATCGATAAATGTAACTTGTAACTTGTAACCTCAAGGTTTCAGCCCCGAAATTACCTTTCTACTAGCCACTTCCACACAGGCACCACGGGTATTCCCACTTCCGTGCCTTCCTCATCGTAAGTAATCAGCAGGCATTTCCATTCCTCGTGCGCCTTGGCATACTTCGCCAATGGTGGCACCTCTCTGTTGTAAGTGGTCACATCCTTGATGCTGTAGGATACTTGGATAGCTAGCTTCTCATCAGGCACAATGAAGTCTATTTCTTTCTCCGCGTTCAGGAAAAACACATTCTCCTTGCCATATCGTCTGAATAGTTCCACCGCCACCATGTTTTCCAGTAGTGACGTTCCTGAGTTCATCAAGAACAGATTCAGCAATCCGTTGTCTATAAAATAATACTTCTTTTGCGTCTCCTTCTCGGTCAGCTTACCCACCTCGTTTTCCATGGGCAGTATCAGCCAACTGTCAGAGGCGTAACCCGCATAGTCAATCGTAGTAGGCACACTGATAGGTGACCCCGTGGCCACTATTACATTCCTCAACCGATTGAACGACAGCGGTTGCTTCACACTCTCTGCCATCTTCTTGATCAGGATGTTCAGCACCCTGTCGTTCTTAATGTTGTTTCGTGCACAGATGTCTCCCAGATAAATCTTCTGGTACAAGCTCGAAAGCATAGCCCGCTTGTTCTTAAACGATAGGATTTCTGGCAGACCGCCGTAATAGAAGTACTCGTTCAGATGTCGCTTCACTTCACTTCTCTGAATCGTGTCATATTCCCAATGCCCCCTCAGCTCCACCTGTTGCGCTGCAAGATACTCTTTGAATGAATATGGGTATGCATCATAGATAATGAACCGTCCGCCCAGCGTAGTTGCCACTTCCTTGCTCAGCATCTTCGCATTGCTGCCTGTCACATACACCCTGTATTTCGCATCAGCCAACCTTCGCACGAACTTATCCCAGTGCGGAATGTTCTGTACCTCATCCAAAAACACCACTGGTTTCTTGCCATATAGTTCCAGATGGGCCTCCAGCAGACTGTTGAAGTCTTCCGTCTGGAATTCCGCCAGACGTTCATCCTCAAAGTCCACAAACAGAATCTCGTCCCATCCTTTTCCAGCTGCTTGCAGCTGACGCACACGCTGATACAGCAGGTACGACTTACCCGCATGTCTCACGCCAACTATCACATAATTGCCATTCTCTTCAAAGTCTGTGGGACGGTTCACAATCACCGCCTCATCCACCTCGCGCTGCTTACTAATCAGGCACTGTTTGATGACATCTTTACTGATACTCATATAAATTATGTTTTATAAAAAATATGCCATTTTATTAAGTTCGGTTTACAAAGTTAGGCATTTTTTTATAAAACAGAATTAATAAACCCTGATTTTTTACTATATTTTCATATTTTTTCATCGCAACCACTATTTTCTGTATTGCCGAGGGTGTTATTCATGGCTTTCTTCAATCGTGTAAAAGTTCCTGTCTTCTACCCAATGTTTTTTTCTGGATAAACTGCAAAAGTGTGCTGATTTTTTCAAATACTTTTGCATTTTGCAAACATTTCTTTACCTTTGCACCGCTTTTTGTTACAATTTACCCGTTGGGTCATTGTTTGGAGTTAATAAAATACAGTAAATATCATGACAAAACATAGAAATAACCTAGGTGTGTCACCCAATTTACAAACCAATCTATTTGACGATGAAGAATCATTAAGATGTGAAATCATACAACTACGCGCCAAAGACATAGAGAATCAAAAGAAACAGAGGGAGTTGCAGGGTGTTATTGATAAACAGGCTTCGGACAATGAAAACCTACAGAATGATATTTTTCTCAAAGATTGTAGGATAGAAACCTTAACACAATCCAATAATTTTCTGGAAAAGAAAGTAGCCCATCTTAGTAATCTGCTCAGCAAAAGTGATGATCAGACCTGTGCCGATATAAGGTTTACGCTGAGTCAGATTATTTGTTGCGCCAAGACTCTTATTGAAAACAAAGAAATCATCGGTGTCAAGAATTTGCTTTCCTCTTTATTGCGATTTATCGGCACTCCTGCTGACTATGAACAAGTGGATAGCCTCGATGCTGAGATAAAGCGAAGGGTGAAACAAGGTAACATCTTTAACGTGTCTGAGATGGTGATGAAGAAGGAGTTGACCATAGAGAATAACACGGGTCCCATTATCGAAAACAAGGGTAATATGCAAACTGCTCTTTCTGCATTGGAAAACAAAGTATAAACTATGGAACTACACATCAATAACAATTACGGATCGGTGATAGAGAACAAGGACGGCGGTGTTCTGAATCTTTACCAGGATCACAAGGGCAGGTGGCAGGTGGCACCACAGGAAATGCAGGATGCCCAGGTGATAGAGGCACAGACGGAAGAACCTGCAGTGAATAACCCGGGGCCACTGTCACGAAGCAGACAAATGATTCTGGACAGGCTCGACGCCCTGATAGGACGTGGCGAATGGGTAAAGCCTGCCACCGAAGAGAACATCAAACAAATGATGAGGGAAGTGCTGAACCAAGGCGATTTTGCCTTGCAGGGTGCCGACCGTGAGATGTCGGAAACGCTTTGGAACCTGCTGGAACACCGTAAAGGGAATGCCGTAAGGGTGACCTGGCAGAACCTGATTGGCTACTTTATCTATAATAGGTTTCTGCCCACGTTGGGCTCTCCGAAGATGCAGGAGATGTTTTTCGGAAGCATTGACGACTATACCAACATTGACAAAGGGAAACCCGACAGCCGCTTCATGCCCGAGGGTTTCCGTCAGATTATACCTCTGCTGGACAAATACAGACCTAAACAACCCTGAATTTCATAAGCTGTGATAAGCTGTGATAAGCTGTGCGAGTTTTTAAGTCAGATTTCGTAAGATTTCTGACTTTTTTTGTGCCTGTATATCAACGTCTTAAAAAATCTTCTTCCCAAAAGTCCGCTTTTTTGCCCACAGCTTTGCACAGCTCCACAGCTTATAGACCTTTGTCAGCGAAATCATTTAACAACGAGAAATTATGACAAAGAAAAAAGTAACGGCGTCCGTGCGCAACCAACACGGTATAGAGATTATGAAATGTTGTGCCAGCTGTCAGCTGAGGGTAGTTGAAGATGGTATTCGTATATGCGTGATAAAACAACAAAGTGTTCTCAAGACGGGTTGTTGCGAATGCTGGCGCATGGGTGAACGCATGCAGATGGCTGGTCACCGCAGGGGCAGGATCAAGTGCCAAGATTATCATTCCTTCGTTTTGGAAATTAAGTTGCAGGAAAAGCAGGCGATAGATGCCGGTGCAATGAAAGAAGAACAACAGCTGAAGCGCAAGGCCATCAGGAAACGGTATGTAAAGGCATTTGGCCACCACCCATTTATAAAGATTTGATAACCCGAGTCGGAAGATGAGCGAAGAAAGGTATCCGGATGTAATTGAGCTCAAACTAAAACTTTGCTTTTCGGATGCTCATAATTCTGACTATATGAAGTATTTAGTAGAAATTTCAGAAGAGGCTGTTGCTCGCCTTAACAGCAACAAGAGAGTGGTAGGTACCATCAGGAAGAACGAAGGTACGGGTGATTTTAACTTCAAGGCATTCAGCCCCGTCAGGAAGCCCAAGCCTAAGGTGATTGGTGTTACCCCAGTGGGCCGTGTGGTGGAAACGCCACAGCGTTATCGCTCCACGCTATCGGTGGATAAGGCGATTGGAGCTGAACAGACGGCTCAAGTGATGACCAGTCATCTGGGGCAACTGATGATTCAGCTGAAAGACTATGAAGCCAATAAATAATCTTATATTCATTTTTGACTATTATGTTCTGTTATCAAAAGAATTATTTCAATCCGACCTTGCCTGTGGAAGAACAATTGTTCTACCAGTTGGTGAGGGATAAAGAGAGCAACGCCCAGATTGACGGCTACCGTCAGACGGGCAATGCCGAACTGAAACGAAAACTGCCCGCCTTTATCTTCCAGGCCACCTTCGACGAGACTCAATCAAAGAATGGTAAGCAGGGAGCTTGGCGCAAGCAAGTGGCTACCCGTCTTACAGGTTTGGTGGTGCTGGATATAGACCACATCGACAACCCTCAAGAGGTGTATGAATCCTGGACAAAAGTCTATGGCAGCAAGTTTAATGACCTCGGCATCTTGCTGGCGTATGTAACCCCCAGCGGTAAGGGCTTGAAGGTGGTGTTCAAGGCACGAACGGAATGGGGCAACCTTGCTGATAATCAAATTGAAATGGCCAAGCTCTTAGGCGTTGAAGCCGACGAAAGCGGCAAGGATGCCAGCCGTATGGCATTTGTCTGCAAGGAAGAAGATATCTTATTTATTAACAACGAATTATTTACGTATGAAAACAAAGAATTTGCTGAGAAATACAATGATCAATACCGGAATGGTAATAGTAATCCTACTCATCCTGCCCCTGTGGCCCATCAGGAAGATAGACCAGAGTTTGCAGAAAGCAGGGCGTTGGCTGCTGAGCCAGTGGCGGAGCAACTAAGTGTTCCGAGCTTCAAGGGCATCCCTTATGCTGCCATTATTGACGAGTGGTGGAAACAGCAGGGCGGAGTGCCGAAAGAAGGGGAACGAAACGTAAAGCTCTACCAATTGGCCGTAAACCTAAGGGCTATTTCTGACAACAACAAAGGCTTGCTGTTGCAGATTATACCTCGATTGGGGCTCGACGAGCAGGAGTTTCAAAGTATCATTGATTCCGCTTGCAAAGAACAACCTAAGGGCATATCGAAAGTGCTGAACGGGATACTTGACTCGCTGGGTAAGCTGGTGGATGAGAACGGCTGCTTTACAGGTAAGGTAGAGCAAAACAATTCCCCGTGTTCAACGGTTAGTTCTTCAATTAGTGACGACATTGATCAGAAGCTCTGGCTCTGGGGTGAACAGATTGAACAGCTATCAGAAGCATACCCTTTGCTCAAGGATGTCTGCAAGGGGTTGAAGAGAAACCAGTTTACGGCTGCTATGTTTGTGGCTGGCTCCTTGCTGATGACTTTGATGACTCGTTGCACCTACAGGTTCTACCATCGTCCAGAGGAGTTAAGACGACTCAATTCATCGGTGATTATCGAGGGTGACCCAGCTTGTGGAAAGAGCTTTGCCACCCGACTGTACAAACTGCTGATGGCACCCGTCTTTACATCCGACAAGGTAGGCAAGGAAGCCATCAATGCCTATCGAGAAATGATGAAAACCAAGGGTGCCAACAAGGAGAAGCCCAAGAAGCCGAAAGCGGTGGTGAGGATACACCCGGCACGTACCTCCAACGCCCAGTTCATACAGGACATGGTGAATGCCGTAGAAGAGGTGGATGGTGAGGAAATGCAGCTCCACATGCTGACTTTCGACACTGAGTTGGATAACACATTATCCCTTCAGAAGGGTGGTTCGTGGATTGACAAGATTTCCCTCGAACTCAAGGCATTCCATAACGAAGAGGATGGCCAGGCTTATAGCAATGTAGATAGTGTGATGCAGGACTTCATCGTCACCTGGAACTACATCTATACTGGTACGCCACTGGCCTTGAAAAAGAAGGTGAACGAGAGGAATTTCGGCACTGGTTTGGCCACTCGCCTTACTTGTATCCCTTTGCCCAGCACCAATTTCGAGATGCTGACGCGTGAAAGTGTGGTGGATTATGAAAGCGATAACCGCCTGAAGGAATGGGCGGCCAAGCTGGATAAAACCAAAGGCGAACTTTCAGTGCAGAAGATTGTAGATGGTTTATATGGCTGGACGGAGCGACGAATGGCCGATGCCAAGGAAAACGAAAGCAAGGCAGATGAGATGCTCTTGAAACGCTGTGCCTACCATGGATTGAACTTTGCCGTTCCTTATATTATCATGCGTCACTGGAACGAGTTGCGCCAAGATGGTGAGTTTTGGTGTGGCGAGTTTGAGACGGACGAGACCGACTGGCAATTGGCTGAGCTGATAGTGAACATCCAGTATGCTTGTCAGAAGCACTACTTCGGAGCCATGGCAGAGATGTATTTCGACAACAAGCTGAAAGAGGCTTCGGTGAACAGGCAAAGGCAACAGAAAACCATCGAGGCTTTCAACCGTTTGCCGGAAGATTTCACCACGGAGGATGTGATACATTGTTTCAATTTGAATGGCGAATCGGCGGCTAAGGTCAGGATCATGCGGCTCAAAAGTGACGGACTGATAGAAAAGGTTTCCGGCTTTGTTGAGAATGGTCGATTGAGGTCGAAGTTCCGGAAGACAGGTAGGATAATACTATAAAGGTTACAAGTTACAAGTTACAAGTTACATTTTACATTTTATGTTAGATAGATCAAGACACCTCTCCGAGCATTTTTCGCTCGGAGAGCTCACCAAGACCAACTTCAAGACCGAAGACAACAACGAGCCACCACTGGAGGTGGTAGAGAATTTGATAGACCTCTGCGAGAACTGGTTAGAAGAACTGCGGTTCAACTATAATACCATCTATGTATTGAACAGCATTGAGGATTACTATACCTCAAAAGATGTAGAGCCGTTGGTCATCAATCAGGGCTTCCGTTCCTATCAAGTGATGTTGGCAATGGAGAAAGTAGGGCTAAACCCCAGTAAGACCAGCAACCACATGAAAGGCTGTGCAGTGGATATCCGATGTGCAGGGGTGGAGCAAGCCCTTCGCTACATGACCATCCTCATAGATATTGCCGACCAGAAAAAGCAAGAGTTTGATGAACTTTTCCTTGAAAAACGAGGCACTGTCTATTGGATTCACTTTGCAGCAAGGCCAAAGGATAATAGACGAAAGATTGAGTTTATGACGAAGTGAAAGCTATCCCCGCTATTGGCGGGGGTAGTTTTTTTCTATTATTCAAACATCTTGTACATAGGTTTGAGCATCTCTTCGGGGAGGGTTTTGCGAGTGGCTACATAAAACATGTAGGGCAGTTTTGCCGCTGCATAGGGCAACAGCTTACGTGTGGCTTCTTCTATACGCTGTCTGTCGGTGGTGCCCAGGTAGTTCTGTAAGAACAGGTGCCAGTGCTGGTCGAGTACATCTGATGTCAGGTGCAGCAGCCATTCGGTGATCTTGGTGTTAGAATTGTGCGTCATTCTCCATGTGAAAGCCAGGTCCCACTCTGGCACTCCATATCCGAAACCGCCAAGGTCGATCCAAAGTGTACGCTTTCCGTCGGTGATGATGTTGCCAATCTGCAGGTCGCCGTGCAGGCAGGTGGTCTGCTCTGGTACCGTATCCAGGAAGCGCAGGACGCGCTGCTTGTAGTAATCCGCCACTACTTCTCTCTCCAGATAGAAACGTTTCATCATCTGCTTGGTAGAGCGCAGCCTCTGCGTGTCAGCCTCGGTGGTGTGCAGCTGCAGCGACCTTTGGGCGAACTCGACCGACAGTTCTTCCAGGCGTTCGGGTTGCTCCGAGATGATGCGGGCAAAGGAGCGCTTGCCCTGTATCCACTCGTATTCCGCTCCCACACGTACGCCGTCGGTAATCAGGCGGTATGGCTTGGGTGACGGTATGCCCAAATCATAGACGGTGCAGGCAGTGAGAAAATCTTCTTTCGCTAAATCGGCCTCGTATCCGGGGTTATACAACTTGGCCAGCCTCTTGCCGTCCTTGCTGGTATAGGTGAGCGACGTTCCGCCTTCACCCGTCTGGATATAGTCATCCAAATTGATTTGCTGAACTTCAGTACTCATGTCTTGATAATCTTATGCTTAATCCAGCTTGAGGACGGCAAGGAAGGCTTTTTGTGGCACTTCTACATTGCCGATTTGCTTCATGCGTTTCTTGCCTCGCTTCTGCTTCTCCAACAGCTTGCGCTTACGGCTGACATCACCACCATAGCACTTGGCGGTCACGTCTTTGCGTACTTGCTTGATGGTTTCACGGGCAATGATCTTGGCACCGATGGCTGCCTGTACGGCAATATCGAACTGCTGGCGGGGGATGAGCTCCTTCAGCTTCTCACACATACGGCGTCCCAGGTCGTAGGCATTGCTCTCGTGGGTGAGGGTGGAGAGGGCATCAACTGGCTCGCCGTTGAGGAGGATGTCGAGCTTGATGAGCTTGGAAGGACGGAAGCCGTTGGAATGGTAGTCGAACGAGGCATAGCCCTTCGAGATGCTTTTCAGCTTGTCGTAGAAGTCGATGACAATTTCTCCTAATGGGATATCGTAGTAGATCTCTACACGGTTGCCACTGACATATTCTTGCTTCACCAGCTCGCCTCGCTTGCCTAAGCAGAGTGTCATGATGGGACCGATATAGTCGGTGGCGGTGATGATGCTGGCGCGGATATAGGGTTCGTCGATATGGTCGATGGTGGTTGGGTCGGGCATGGAACCTGGGTTGTGTACTTCGGTCATCACGCCATGTTTGTCATAGACATTATAGCTTACGTTGGGGACGGTGGTGATGACGTCCATGTCGAACTCACGATCCAATCGTTCCTGAACAATTTCCATGTGGAGCAGGCCTAAGAAACCGCATCGGAAGCCGAAGCCCAGGGCTACGGAGGATTCTGCCTGGAAGGTCAACGCGGCATCGTTGAGCTGCAACTTCTCCAAGCTGGCTCGCAGGTTCTCGTAGTCTTCGGGGGCAATGGGATAGACTCCTGCAAAGACCATAGGCTTTACTTCTTCGAAGCCTGAGATGGCTTGGCTACATGGACGGGCTATGTGGGTGATGGTGTCGCCCACACGTACCTCGGTAGAGGTCTTGATGCCGCTGATGATATAGCCTACATCGCCTGTGCGGAGTTCTGGACGGGGAATCATGTCCATCTTGAGCACACCTACTTCGTCGGCATCGTATTCTTTGCCGGTATTGAAGAACTTCACTTTGTCGCCTTTGCGGATAACTCCGTTGACTACCTTGAAATAGGCAATGATGCCACGGAAGGAGTTGAAGACGGAGTCGAAGATAAGGGCTTGCAGTGGGGCGTCCTCATCGCCTTCGGGATGGGGCACACGCTCTACGATGGCATTCAGTATTTCTTCTACACCCAGGCCTGTACGGGCACTGGCGCGGATAATCTCGCTACGGTCGCATCCTAATAGTTCTACAATCTCGTCCTCTACCTCGTCGGGCATGGCATTGGGCATATCGCACTTGTTGATGACGGGGATGATCTCGAGGTCGTGCTCCAACGCCATGTAGAGGTTGGAGATGGTTTGTGCCTGCACGCCCTGACTGGCATCTACTACCAGCAGTGCGCCCTCGCATGCGGCGATGGAGCGACTCACTTCGTAGCTGAAGTCAACGTGTCCCGGAGTGTCGATGAGGTTGAGGATGTAGTTCTCTCCCTTGTACTGGTACTCCATCTGGATGGCGTGGCTCTTGATGGTGATGCCTCGCTCTTTCTCTAATTCCATGTCGTCAAGCATCTGTCCTTCGGTAATCTGGATGGTGTTGGTAAACTCCAGCAGACGGTCGGCCAGCGTGCTTTTCCCATGGTCGATATGGGCGATGATGCAGAAGTTTCGGATATTTTTCATTCGCAAATAATCTCGTTACCTGTTTCTGTGATTAATATATGGCTTTCCCATTGTGCGGAGGGCAGTCCGTCTTCGGTGCAAACTGTCCAGCCATCATCCTCGTCGATGAAGACTTGGAATTTACCCATGTTAATCATGGGCTCTATGGTGAATGTCATGCCTGGTACCAAGACCATGCCTGTGCCTGCTTTGCCAAAGTGGTTGACGTTGGGTTCTTCGTGGAACTTCACACCACAACCATGTCCGCATAGGTCGCGTACCACACTGTAGCCGTTGCTCTCTGCATGTTTCTGGATGGCTTCGCCAATGTCGCCCAAACGTGCCCAGGGCTTGGCAATCTCTACACCAATATCGCGGCATTCTTTTGCCACTCTCACCAACTTCTGGTTTTCTTCGCTCACGTTGCCAATCATAAACATGCGACTGGCATCGGCAAAGTAGCCTTTGTAGATGGTGGTGACATCTACATTGACGATGTCGCCGTTCTTGATGACTTCTCTCACACTGGGGATGCCATGACACACTACATCGTTGATGCTGATGCAGGAGCTCTTGGGGAAGCCCTCATATAGGAATGGGGCAGGGATGGCATCGTGGTCGGTGGTGAAGGCATATACGGCATGGTCGAGTTCGGCTGTGGTAACTCCTTCTTTTACCATTGGGGTGATATAGTCGAGCAGGGCTTGGTTGATCTTGCCTGCGGCACGTATGCCTTCTATCTGTTCTTTTGTTCGGAGCAAGGAGCGCTTTGGCACGTGATAACCTCGACGGATGCAGTCTTGCACCTTGTCTTCCACTTCCTTGCTATAGCCATTGGGGGTGTATTTGTTGCCCCCAAAAAATTTCTTCATACTCATTGTTTCGTAAATTTTGCTTGCAAAATTACAATTTTACAAGTACATACGCAAACAAAAATGATTTAATCTCTATTGATGAGGAATCGAAGGATGGATGCCATGATGTGTTCACGCTCTGTGGCATCGTTGATGGCTTCGAAGGGGAAGCCCATGGAGAAGGTGTGATAGTCATTGCCTTTATAGGCCACAGCGGCACTCTCGTTGGTGTCGGTATAGACCATGGCTGTGAAGGCGTCGCCTATGGCTGTGAGGATGTCGGCAGAACTTACGGCATAGCTATTGGCATTCAGGGCGGTTGGCATTTTCACGGTACGGTTCATGCCGTAGGCACTCATCGTACCACTTGAGCTGCGATGCTGGTCGGCAAACTGATATTTCAGGATGTTTTGGGTAAATAGGGCCTCGGCTGTGTTTTGCATGTCGGTGCCGATATAGCTGCCACTGACAAATACGTTGCCTCCTACTGAAGTGTAGGCTTGGAGGATGTTTTGCATTTCAGTGCTGAATGTTTTGTATCGCTGACCGAATAGGGGATGGGCATGGGGGTCGTCACGCTCCATGCCTAAGATATAGTCGATGGCGGCATAACCTTCGGGTGAGACGTAGCCTGCTTCCAACGCTTCGTCGCTGGTGGAGGCAAAGCTATAGAGCACTGCCTTGGCGATGGCTTGGCCGTGGATGGTTGGATAGTTGAACATGTTGCCTGCAAAGGTAAGGCCTTCCCATTCTTTGCCGCTGTCGCCTCGGAGGCTCTCACGTGCTTTGCGACTGAAATTCTTTTGTCGTCCACCGGTGGAGATGTCGTAATGATAGGCTACACCTGGGTCGGCATCGAAGTCGAAGCCTGCATTCTCGTCTGTGTTGATAACGGCAGGAGGCGCGATGCGGTCGAACCCATTTACTACTAATATCTTGGCTGTTTCTTGTGACGATTTATAGGCACTGAGTATCTCGCTGGGCATGCTCTCGCCTCCTTTGTTGATGGCTGTCACCTTGAACGAGAACAACACATCGGGCAATAGTTCTATGTTCATGGAGGTGTCGTTGACACGAACGCCGTTGTCGAAATCGTTATCGCCCATGCGGGTGTAAACAATGTAGCCCTCGGGGGTAGCGGTTGGCTCCAAGGGGTCGGGATTGGGTTGCCAACTCAGTTGTATGGTGTTCTCGTTGCTGAACTGGGTGGCAAAATGGGTGACGGGCAGTGGTTGCACTACATAGTCGGTGCTATGTTGGGTGGAGATGAATCGTAAAGCTGCCTTATAAATGGCTCGTGCCAATGTGAACTTGAAGTTGGGGTCATGACCATAACGCATGTCTTCAAAGTTCTGGTGACTCAGCGTCTCCAAGATGGCTGAAGGTATGGCTGGTAGGCGTGTCTCGGAATAGTTGCGGTTCCACATGGCACGACGGCGCCAGTATTTGGGGTAGGTGGCACGGATGTCGTTGATGACTTGTGTGTGTAGCAGGTCGGCCAAGTCGCGTGAGGCGTATCTGTCAACGCCTGAAGCCAACAATCCTTCGTTGAAATCGGTTGTATAGACGGCAAGTGAGCCGAAGATACTGTCTTCATTGGCGATGCCGGCGTCGCTATGTATGGAGAACACTGTCTCGAATGGTACCTTCATGCCTGTCTCGTCGGGGTTGAAGATGGAACCTCCTGAGAGGTAGTTGATGGTCTTGGAACGTACGTTGATATCGTCGTTATAGTCGTTCTTGCCTTCGTAGGTGGAGTAGATGCTGTCGTTCATGCCAGCCCATTGGGCCCAGTAGCGGGCTCCTTCGAGATAGCGAGGCATGCCGCTGGGGGTGCCTCCTCTGAGCATGTTGCCCATACCTCCGCCAAAACGTACGGCATCGGCTGTAACGATACCACTCTCATGGCTTTTGTTACTGAGTTCCACCATGTTGCTTTGGTTACGTCCTTTGGTGAAATGGTAGGTGCCGAGATATACCCAGGTTCCACCACCCATTTGCTGGTTCACCTGTATCTCGGTAACGGTGCCACTATGATAGATTTTGTAATGGGCATCTGACACACTGCGCGGCGTAGTTTGGTAACTCACATACACGGCATAGTCGCCTGAAGCTGGGATATCGGGTATCCATTGTATCGAGGCATTACCTTCTCGGTCAGTGAAGGTATAGACGGCTGTTCCTGACTTGAAGGGGTTCTCGCCATGATTGTAGTTGCGCTTCTTTTGTGCAAATCCTAGGCTGTCGCTACGCATCCAACTGAACTTGTCGGTTTCTATCTCTTTGTATTCGGAGCGGGAGATATGCATGCCGTCGTTATCTACTACCACCTCATGGGTCTGGATGTCTCGCTCACGGGGCGTATAGACGATGGCTCCCGCGTTTTCTAACATGGGGATGAGGAAAGGTAAGACGATGCTTTGGGTAAACTGGTCTTCGGTTGTTCCGTAGAGTCGTGGACGTTGCCAACGCCATTCCTTTCGTTTGACATCGTAGTAGATGCCGTGGCTTTGCCATAGGGCAATGTGACGGTTGCTCAGGCCTTTGGTGGGGGTGAAGGGGCGCGATAGGTTCTGGGTCCAAGGGTTGCCCTTGTATTCCAGCTTGCCAAAAAGGCGTTGGGGATCTTTATTGGTATTATAATAATTAGGTATCAGTTGCTCAATGGCTCTTTCGCCACTAAGGATGGTCAGCTTGTAGTCTTGGTACTCTTCGGGGATGAGGCCTTTGAAATCGGTATAGAGTTGCTGCACATTGTATGGTCGCATGGGGATGTAGGCCAGTCGGAGGTTGACGTACACATCCAGTTTGTGTTGGTTGTCATCTACCTTGATGCTGTCAACGGCTACTTTTTCTATCTTTACATCGGGATCTTGGTAGCCTCCTAAATAATAGTTAAGCCTCTCCAATAGGGCGTCTTGTGGAGTTGGTGTGTGTTGTGCTGTGGAAATGGGGCTGTACCCTGCCAATAACAATAATATGAATAATAGTTTTTTCAAAACTCAAAGTTTAATAGTCATTGTCTAATCATCAATCTATGACAAAGTTCTCGGGATGTTTCCCTTTGTATTCCTTAAAATGTTGTTTAATCTCAATAATGTCTTTGTCATAGTCTCCTGTAGGGATGAATGTCTTGGTGCATTCCACGGTCTTGCGACCATAATCGAGCCCAAATAACATGATGGGTACGTTTGCATTCATGGCTATGTAGTAAAAGCCTTTTTTCCAATCTGGATTGGCCTTGCGTGTGCCTTCTGGGGTGATGGCAAGGCATAGCTGTTTGCGTTGTTGGAAAAGCACAGCCAGTTGCTCGGTCAGTGATGTCTTCTTGGAGCGATCAACAGGGATTCCTCCCATCCAGCGGAAAATGGGGCCTAAAGGAAAAAAGAACCAGTCCTTTTTCATAAGGAAACTGGCCTCTCTTCCTAATGCACCCCACAGGAGCTTGCCAACAAACAAGTCCCAGTTGGATGTGTGTGGAGCCACACAGATGACACATTTTTCTTCGATGGGGACAGTGAAGTTATACTTCCATCCCAGGAGTTTAAAATAGATAAATCCGAATATTTTCTTCTTCATTATTTGTCGGTCAATGATAATTTATCGATAGCATCGATAATTTCCGTCACTTTCTGGTCGAACTCTGCATGGAACTGCTTGTAGAAACCTTTGACATTTCCAGGTTCTGTGTGACTGAGACGACTCAGGAAGTCATCCTGGGTGTTGAGGATGTCGGTCAATACTTCGTCAGCCATGTGTGGGTTCACACCTTTCAGGTACAATTTTGCAGCCAGGCACTCAGCGAACAATGCACTCGATACTTCGTTAACAAACTTCTTTAAATCTTTTCTTTTAGCCATAATGTTATCCCTCCTGTAAATTTTTGATTAATTAGATTCATGGGGTAAAGATAGTAAAATAAATCTAAATCGCAATACAACAATAGTAGTTTTATTTGCATTTCTGCAAAAAAATAGCGATATTTGCAACCCATTAAGAAGTAATATTTAATTTGGATAGGAAAAAATGACAAAAAGTGCATTGCAAATCGCAAGGGCTGCTTATCAGCCCAAACTGCCTAAGGCTTTGAGAGGAAATGTTAAGACCGTTGCTGGCGAACCTACTCAGTCTGTAGCAGACCAGGAAGAGATCAAGAAGTTATTCCCTAACACTTATGGAATGCCTCTGATCAAGTTTGAGAACGCTGCTGAGGCAGCTAACTTCGCTCCTATGAACGTGGGCGTAATCTTGTCAGGTGGTCAGGCTCCTGGCGGCCACAACGTGATGTCTGGTCTGTTTGACGGACTGAAGAAGTTGAACCCTGCTAACCGTCTGTATGGTTTCTTGATGGGTCCTGGTGGCTTGGTTGACCATAACTATATCGAGCTGACAGCTGAGATTATCGATGAGTATCGTAACACTGGTGGTTTCGACATCATCGGCTCTGGTCGTACTAAGCTGGAGAAGGTGGATCAGTTCGAGAAGGGTTTGGAGATCCTTAAGAAACTGGACATCAAGGCTGTAGTGATTATCGGTGGTGACGACTCTAATACCAACGCTTGTGTACTGGCTGAATATTATGCAGCTAAGAATTATGGCATTCAGGTAATTGGTTGCCCAAAGACCATTGATGGTGACTTGAAGAATGATCAGATTGAGACTTCTTTCGGTTTTGATACCGCTTGCAAGACTTATTCAGAAGTGATTGGTAATATTGAACGTGACTGTAATTCTGCTCGCAAATACTGGCACTTCATCAAACTGATGGGTCGCTCTGCATCTCACATCGCTCTGGAGTGCGCTCTGCAGGTTCAGCCTAACTATACCATCATCTCTGAGGAGGTTGAGGCTAAGGACTTGTCATTGGATGACATCGTGACTGATATCGCTCAGACTGTGGCTAACCGCGCGGCTGATGGCAACAACTTCGGTACTGTGCTGATTCCTGAGGGGCTGATTGAGTTTATCCCTGCTATGAAGCGTCTGATTGCTGAGCTGAACGACCTGCTCGCAGCTAAGGGTGCTGAGTTTGCTGAGATTCCTGCTAACAAGCAGCGTCAGTATATCATCGACAACCTGTCAAAGGTGAATGCTGAGATCTATGCTTCTCTGCCAGAGGGTGTAGCTCGTCAGTTGTCACTGGAGCGTGACCCACACGGAAATGTTCAGGTTTCTCTCATCGAGACTGAGAAACTGTTGAGCGAGATGGTGGGCAACAAGTTGGCTGCATGGAAGAAGGAGGGCAAGTATGTAGGCAAGTTCTCTGCCCTGCATCACTTCTTTGGTTACGAAGGCCGTTGCGCTGCTCCTTCTAACTTCGATGCTGACTATTGCTACTCTTTAGGTTTCACCGCTTCTGTGCTGATTGCTAATGGTAAGACTGGTTACATGGCTTCTGTGAAGAACCTGACCGCTCCTGCTGAGCAGTGGGTTGCTGGTGGTATTCCAATCACTATGATGTTCAACATGGAACGTCGTAATGGTGAGATGAAGCCTGTGATTCGCAAGGCATTGGTGGATCTGAATGGTGCTCCTTTCAAGGCTTTGGCAGCTAACCGTGCTAAGTGGGCGAAGGAAACAGCATTCGTTTATCCTGGTCCTATCCAGTACTTCGGTCCGTCAGAGGTTTGCGACCAGCCAACCAAGACGCTCCAGCTGGAAAAAGCGTAAACTCTATTTATTAATATAATAGGTACTCAGAGAGACTTCCTGTGATTTGCGGGAAGTCTCTTTATCTCAATAAATATGCCAAAGAAGAAAACCAAAAAACGGAAGAAGAGAGGCAACAAAGAGCAACCTCTTTGGGTGCGAAATGTATTGGCCGTTGGCATCGTTTTGGTTCTTGGCATTGCTTTCTATTATTTTTTCGTCGATCCCTATAGCTACCGGTGGAAACCGTGTTATGGCAACAAGGGTTATGGCGTGTGTATGCCATTCTCATATCAGTTGCATGGTATTGACATCTCACATTACCAGGGGGTGATTGATTGGCCTCTGTTGGCTACCACACAAAACGATCCTCAGTTTCCTTTGCGATTCATGTTCATGAAGGCGACGGAAGGGGGGAATATGACTGACGAAAACTTCCAATTGAATTTCCAGCGTGCGAAAGACTGGGGATTTATGCGTGGGGCATATCATTATTTTATTCCTACCACTGATGCCCGTAGGCAGGCACAGTTCTTTATCAGTCGGGTGCAGTTGCAACCTGGCGACTTGCCTCCTGTACTGGATGTGGAAGTGTCTCCTAAACGCAAGGATAGGCAACGGTTTGTGCGGAATGTGAAGACATGGCTTGATGTGGTGGAGGCTTACTATGGCGTGAAGCCTATCTTGTATGCCAGTTATAAGTTCAAAGAGAAGTACTTGAACGACTCTATCTTCAATCGTTATCCTTACTGGATTGCCCATTACTACGTTGATTCCGTGCAATACCAAGGGCAGTGGGCCTTTTGGCAACACACTGATGCTGGTACCGTGCCTGGTATCAAGGAGCAGGTGGATTTGGACATCTATCATGGCTCGTATGAGCAATTGCAAGAACTTACCCTTCGATAATAGTTACAAATAAGCTAGCTTATTTGTTTTTGTCTGCATCTTTCACTAAATTTGCAAAAAATAAAGGAGGCTTGTCTATGAAGAAGTTCAATTATGCATTTATCCGTGCCATTTGTGCCTTGGTGGCAGGGGCGGTGTTGGTGCTGTTTCCCAGTGAAGCTGGCAATTATTTTGTCATTACCATAGGGGCATTGTTTATGGTGCCATCATTGATTGGCCTCATCACTTATTATTCTCACCGTAAGGAGTATCCCGCGTTCTTCCCTGTCGATTCAATAGGTGGTTTGCTCTTCGGTTTACTGCTGATGCTGATGCCTGGCTTCTTTGCTAATTTCCTGACTTTTGTGCTGGGCTTTTTCTTGTTGATTGGGGGAATCCAGCAGTTATCCTTGTTGATAGCTGCCAGACAGTGGTCGAAGGTGCCAATAGCTTATTACATCGTGCCATCGCTGATTTTCTTAGCTGGAATTTATGCGATTACTAATCCTACAGGAACGCGCTCAACGGCTTTTATCATCATAGGTATCACTTGCATCATATATGCTGTGTTTGAACTGATCAATTGGTGGCAATTTACTCGTTTGCGCCCGAAAGTGAATGAGATGCAGGATAATATGAAGTTGGATAAAAACGACTTGGATATTGAGGATGCACAGATTGTAGAAGATGATGGAACAGAATGAGATACTGAAAAACCTCAAGATTGAAGAATTAAATCCCATGCAGTTGGCTACTTTGGAAGCCTACGGCGTGGATAAGAACTTGGTATTGCTTTCTCCTACAGGATCGGGCAAGACCATCGCTTTCTTGTTGCCTTTGGTGCAACGGTTGAACGCTGATAGTGAGGAGGTACAGGCGGTGGTGCTGGTGCCTTCCAGGGAATTGGCGTTGCAGATAGAGACTGTGTTCAAGCAGATGGGAACGCCTTTCAAGGTGATGAGTTGTTACGGCGGACGTCCGGCAATGGATGAACACCGTACCATGAATGGCATCCATCCACAGGTGATAGTGGGTACGCCGGGAAGAATGAATGACCATTTGCAGAAGCGCAACTTCAATGCCAAGACGGTGACGACGCTTGTCATTGATGAGTTTGATAAATGTCTGGAGTTCGGTTTTCAAGATGAGATGTCGGAGGTGATTAGCCAGTTGCCTTCGCTGAAGAAACGTGTACTGCTTTCTGCTACGGATGCTGACGAGATACCTCAGTTTACGGGGGTGGCTACGACGGAAGAGGGAAAACTGTTGAAGAATAAGGTCATCAAACTGGATTTCTCGCAGTCGAATTATGGTGACACCAATTTGTTACTGCAAGTGGTGCATTCGCCTGAAAAGGATAAATTAGAGACTCTATATCGTTTGTTGTGCCAACTAGGCAACCAGACTTCACTGGTGTTTGTGAACTATCGCGAGAGTGTGGAGCGTGTGACGGGCTTTTTGCAGGCGAAGCGTTTTCCTTGTGATATGTTTCATGGTGGAATGGATCAAGATGACCGTGAACGGTCGCTTTACAAGTTCCGTAATGGCACATGCCCTGTACTGATTTCGACTGATTTGGCGGCTCGTGGCTTGGATATCCCTGGTATTGACAATGTGATTCATTATCATCTGCCTGTCAATGAGGAATCTTTCACACATCGTAATGGCCGTACGGCACGATGGGATGCTACGGGAAGCTCTTTTATGATTCTTGGACCAGAGGAGCATTTGCCTGACTATGTGGATGCCGATGCCCCAGTGTACGAGTTGCCAGAGGAAACACCCAAGTCTCCGAAACAGGAGTGGGCCACCATATATATTGGCAGGGGAAAGAAGGATAAACTTAACAAGGTGGATGTGGTGGGTTTCTTTTATAAGAAAGGTTGCTTGGACAGGAATGACTTAGGTCAGGTGGATGTGAAGGATCATTATGCTTTTGTGGCCGTCAAACGAGCGAAAGTCAATCAGTTGCTTAAACTGGTGGCTGGTGAAAAGATTAAAGGGATGCGTACCATCATTGAAGAAGCGATATAAAAAAGTTCGTGTTTCTTTGTCATGAACAAATAAATTGCTAACTTCGCATCGTAATTCATAAAAAAAAGGAAACAAAACTGATTAATTAAATAAACAAAATGCTTTATGAAGAAGTATAATTTCAATGCAGGACCTTCTATCCTTCCACGTGAGGTGATTGAGGCTACTGCCCAACAGATTCTTGATTTCAATGGTTCTGGTTTGTCTCTGATGGAAATCAGCCATCGTGCGAAAGATTTTCAGCCAGTAGTAGATGAGGCTGTGGCTCTTATTAAAGAAATTCTCGACATTCCAGAGGGTTATTCGGTAATCTTCCTGGGTGGTGGTGCCAGTCTGGAGTTCTGCATGATACCTTATAACTTCCTGGAGAAGAAAGCTGCTTACCTGAACACTGGCGTTTGGGCTAAAAAGGCGCTCAAAGAAGCTAAGGGTTTTGGTGAGGTGGTAGAAGTAGCCTCTTCAGCTGATAAGAACTTTACCTATATTCCTAAGGGCTGGACTTGTCCTACTGATGTTGACTATCTGCATATCACAACTAACAACACCATTTATGGTACCGAGATTCGTAAGGACTTAGACGTGCCTGTGCCTATGATTGCTGATATGTCATCAGATATCTTCAGTCGTCCAATAGACGTGAAGAAGTATAAATGTATCTATGCCGGTGCACAGAAGAATCTGGCTATGGCTGGTGTGACACTGGTGATTGTGAAGGATGACGAGCTGGGCAAAGTGAGTCGTTATATTCCTACGATGCTGGATTATCGCACCCATGTTTCTAAGGGTTCTATGTTCAATACCCCTCCTGTAGTGCCTATCTATTCAGCACTCGAGACCCTGCGTTGGATCAAGAAGTCGGGTGGTGTAGAGGAAATGGACCGTCGTGCTAAGGAACGTGCAGAGATGCTTTATAATGAGATTGACCGCAACAAGCTGTTCCGTGGTACGGTAGTTCCTGAGGATCGCTCACTGATGAACCTCTGCTTCGTGATGGCTGATGAGTACAAGGATTTGGAGAAGGAATTCCTTGATTTTGCTGTGGAAAATGGTATGGTGGGTGTGAAGGGTCATCGTGATGTAGGTGGCTTCCGCGCTTCTTGCTACAATGCTCAACCTCTGGAAGGTGTGAAGGCATTGGTGGCTTGCATGCAATTGTTTGAGTCGAAGCATTAAGCTTCGCCTCCAGTTTTGTCGCGACTCGGCATAGCTCAAGCAAGCTTGGCTCTGCCCTCGCTACTCCAAAAAGTGAATATAGGTCATTGAAGTTTTTTTTATATGAAAGTACTGATTGCAACAGAGAAGCCGTTTGCCAAGGTGGCAGTTGACGGCATTCGTCAGGAGATAGAAGGTGCCGGCTATGAACTGGCATTGTTAGAGAAATACACGGAGAAGGCACAGCTGTTGGAGGCTGTGAAGGATGCCGATGCAGTGATTATCCGCAGTGATATCATTGATAATGAGGTGTTGGATGCTGCCAAGCAACTAAAGATTGTAGTTCGTGCAGGTGCCGGTTATGACAATGTGGACTTAGCAGCTGCTACTGCTCACAAGATAGTTGTGATGAACACCCCTGGTCAGAACTCTAATGCGGTGGCAGAACTGGTGTTTGGCTTACTGGTATTTGCTGTACGTAACTTCTACAATGGTAAGGCGGGTACGGAACTGAAGGGCAAGAAATTGGGTATTTTGGCCTTTGGTAATGTAGGTCGTAACGTGGCCCGTATTGCTGAAGGCTTTGGCATGGATATCTATGCATACGATGCATTCTGTCCGAAGGAAGTTATTGAAGCAGCTGGTGTGCATGCTGTGGATTCAACAGAGGCATTGTTTGATAGCTGCGATATCGTTTCTCTGCATATTCCTGCTACCCCTGAGACCAAGAACTCTATCAATTATGAGATGGTGAATCGTTTGCCGAAGGGTGGTATTCTGATTAATACCGCTCGCAAGGAGGTGATTGACGAGGCTGGTCTGATTAAGCTGATGGAGGAACGTGAGGACTTGAAGTACGTGTCTGATATTGCTCCAGTTGCTGCTGAAGAGTTTGCCGCTAAGTTTGCTGGTCGCTATTTTGCTACACCTAAGAAAATGGGCGCTCAGACTGCTGAGGCCAATATTAATGCAGGTATAGCAGCTGCCAAGCAAATCGTTGGTTTCCTGCGTGATGGCATCACCAAGTTCCAAGTTAATAAGTAACGTTGGAAGATACTTATAAGACGATAGCAAAAACTGGCACATTGGACGTAATTAATTTCAATTAATTATTGGAAGATACTTATAAGACAATAGCATCATTGGCACAAGGAACTTACACCGAAAAGCGGAGTAAGTTCCTTGCCTTTGCTATGCCCGTACGTTCGCTCGATGAGGTGAAGGAACATCTGAAGTATTACGAAAAAAAATACTTCGATGCCCGTCATGTCTGTTATGCGTATATGTTAGGAGCGGAACGTACTGACTTCCGTGCCAACGATAATGGGGAACCCAGTGGAACAGCTGGTAAACCCATCTTGGGACAAATCAATTCTTTCGGATTGACAGATATCCTGATTGTGGTGGTGCGCTATTTCGGTGGCATCAAATTAGGTACCAGTGGCTTGATAGTGGCTTATAAAGCTGCAGCTCAAGAAGCCCTCAATGCTGCTGAGATTATTGAGAAGACCGTTGATGTTGACATCACCTTCTTGTTTGAGTATCCATTCATGAATGATGTGATGCGCATAGTGAAAGAAGAAAGTCCTGAGATTATCTCCCAGGACTTTGATAATGATTGTCGCATGACTTTACGTATTCGAAAAAGTCAGTTTGATAAACTTAGGGAACGCTTGAAGAAAGTGGAAACCCTTCGCATCAGCGAATAATTATTCTTCAAACGATTGGTAGCGAGTGCTTAGCAACTTACGGTCGCCCAGCGTGTCGTTTACACGAGCCACATTGATCCAGAACTTGTTTTCTTTTACGCTTTCAATTGGATAAGCAGCTTTCTCACGCGAGTAGCTGTGATTCCATTCGTTGGCCACCACCTCGTATTCGGGATGAGGAGCATTTATCAACACATTATCTGCTTTGTCAGCTATGCCGTTTCTTACTTCCTCAATCTCTTGCCAGATGGTCTGCATTACCTTAATGAAATTATCCAGTTCTGCCAAACTCTCACTCTCGGTAGGCTCTACCATTAATGTTCCGTGAACAGGGAATGAAAGGGTTGGAGCATGATAGCCATAATCCATCAATCGCTTAGCAATATCTGCTTCGCTTACGCCCACTTCTTCATGTAGTTTCCTGCAATCCAGAATCATTTCATGTCCAACATATCCATTTACACCACGGTATACGATGCCGTAGGTGTCTTCCAAGCAAGCTGCCATATAGTTGGCACTCAGGATGGCTATCTTAGTGGCACGGGTTAAACCCTCTGTACCCATCATGCGAATATAACCATAAGCTATTGGCAAGATGCCTGCACTGCCAAATGGAGCAGCCGCTACCTCATTGGCTGCATTGCCAAACAGAGGATGGCCGGGTAAGAATGGAACTAAGTGCTGCTTTACGCAAACAGGACCTACACCAGGACCACCACCACCGTGAGGAGAAGAGAAGGTCTTGTGCAAGTTCAGGTGGCAAACATCAGCGCCGATAGTACCAGGATTGGTAAGGCCTACCTGAGCATTCATATTGGCACCATCCATATATACCTGTGCGCCATAAGCATGTATAATGTTACAAATTTCCTTGATTTCTACCTCAAAGATACCATGCGTTGAAGGATAGGTAATCATCAAGGCGGCTAATACCTCCTTGTTGACTTCTGCTTTCTCACGCAGGTCATTCAAATCTACATTACCTTTCTCATCGCATGCAACGGTAACAGGAGTAAAGCCTGCCTGTACTGCTGATGCAGGGTTGGTGCCATGTGCAGAAGCAGGAATCAGTACGATGTTTCTTTGGCTTTGTCCGATGCTCTCCATGTATGAGCGGATGATGCGTAAGCCAGTATATTCGCCAGCTGCACCAGAGTTGGGTTGTAAGGTCACGCCATCAAACCCTGTGATGATTTGCAATTCTTCGCAAAGATTATCTATCAGCTTGCGATAACCAGCAGCTTGATCAGCTGGCACCAAAGGATGAAGATTGGCAAACTCAGCTTTACTTAAAGGAAGCATTTCTGAGGCAGGATTCATCTTCATGGTACAGGAACCTAATGAAATCATCGAGTGGGTGAGCGAGATATCCTTGCGGTCAAGACGCTTGATGTAGCGCATCATCTCCATTTCGGTATGATATTTCTGGAATACCTCATGTGTCAAATAGGGCGACGTACGCAATAATACCTTATTAATATTATTTACAACTGGTACGTCTTCTATAGCTTCAAACTCATGTTGTGCAGCTGTAGCGAATATACGTAGCAGCTCGTTAACAGCTGCGATGTCAGTTGTCTCGTCTATGCTTAAACCTACATGTCCGTTACTGAAGTAGTGCAGATTCACCTTATGCTGTAGAGCTACGGCTTTTAATTGCTCACCAGTTGTTCCCTTAGGCAGTGCCAGGTGAAGCGTATCGAAATATTGCTCGTTAAACTGCTTGTAGCCATAGGACTCTAGCTTTTCTGCTACCAACGAAGCAATACTATGGATGCGCTCGGCGATGGTGTGAATGCCTTCCTGTCCGTGATAAACAGCATAGAAACCTGCCATACTGGCTAACAAAGCCTGTGAGGTACAGATGTTTGAGGTGGCTTTCTCACGTTTAATATGTTGCTCTCGAGTTTGTAAAGCCATGCGGAAACAAGTCTTTCCATATTTATCTTTCGACAAACCGATGATACGTCCTGGCATCTGACGTTTGTATTCGTCACGAGTGGCAAAGAAAGCCGCAGAAGGACCGCCATAATACATAGGTGTACCTAATCGCTGAGAGCTTCCAAATACGATATCAGCGCCCCATTCTCCAGGAGGGGTTAACAATGCCAGACTAAGGACGTCAGCTGCAACAGCTACTTTGCAGTCAGATGCATGTGCTTGCTCAACAAATGCACGATAATCTTCTACATTACCGTCAGCATTTGGATATTGAATGATGCAAGCAAATAGTTCAGGCGTAAAAGTGAGCGTCTTGTAGCTACCTGTTTTAATAACAATTCCTTGAGGAATGGCACGTGTTTTCATCACGGCCAAGGTTTGTGGGAAGATACTTTCATCTACAAAAACCACGTTTGCGCCTAATTTCTGTTGAGCGCGAGAACGGATGTTGTACATCATCGTTATCGCTTCAGCAGCTGCAGTAGCCTCGTCCAATAATGAACAGTTGGCCAATGGCATAGCTGTCAGGTCGGCGATGGCGGTTTGGAAATTGATCAATGCTTCCAGTCGGCCTTGAGAGACCTCAGATTGATAAGGAGTATATGAAGTGTACCATACCGGATTCTCCAATACGTTACGCTGAATGACAGCTGGCGTAATAGTGTTATACCAACCCATACCAATGTAGGTGGTGAATAACTTGTTCATGGATGCCAATTCGTTGATATGATTGGCAAACTCATATTCAGTCATAGCTTCAGGCAAGTCTAGTGGCTGTTTGATGCGGATATCACTAGGGATAGTCTTGTCAATGAGCTCATCAATGCTTTTTACTCCTATTTTTTGCAGCATCAGCTGCTCGTCGGTTTCTGTGATGCCGACATGACGATTTACCAAAAGGTCAGTTTTCATTTTAGTTCTTAGGTTATAATAGTTTTTACTAACTTCGGAGAATGGTTATATCCTAAAAAAAGGATTCTCTGTTTTCTCGATGCCAATGGAGGTTGGCGCTCCATGTCCAGGGTAAACAATGGTGTCGTCAGGCAGGACAAACAATTTAGCACAAATGCCTTCGATCAGCGTGTCGAAATTTCCACCTGCTAAGTCGGCACGTCCTATACTGCCTTGAAACAGTACATCACCTGAAAAGAGGCAACTGTCTGCTGCACAATAGAAAACAATGCTACCGGGTGAATGACCTGGGACATGTATTACTTCCAGTTTAGTGTTACCAAATGTGACAAAATTACCTTCATGCAGATGAACAGCGGGAGGGGAAGGAACTTGATCCAACCTTACACCAAACATTCGACTTTGTTTGGGAGCCTCTTCAATCCAATAGAGGTCGGCTTCATGAGCCTCGCTCTTTACGCCAAAAGTCCTCTCGCAAAAAGAATTGCCACAGATGTGATCTATATGCAGGTGAGTGTTAAGTAGGTGCTTCACCACTAACTCATTGCTGTTAATATAATCCTTCAAGGCGGTCTTTTCCTCTTCGTAATAACATCCAGGGTCAATCAGCACTGCTTCATGGGTATCATCCCACAACACATAGCTGTTTACTGGGAACATGTTAAATTCAAATCTCTTGATCTTCATATTGCTGTAAATACTACTTTCTTTGTTTCAAAATAAGATTCATCAAAAAAGTCAGATAGATCCCATATAAGACTTCTGTCTTTGAGATGTGAAATCTCTCGTTGAAGTTCTCCTCCTTTTAAGCAAATAATGCCATTTGGTAGGGCATTTTGTTGTTTCTTGCTTATGTTCTTCTTGGAAAGTCTTACCAAGTCATCCATAGGCATCACAGCACGACTCACCACAAAGTCGAACTTGTCCTTTTCTTCCTCGGCTCTCTCATGGGCAAATGAAACATTTTTCAAGCCGATGCTCTGACTGATTTCGGTAGCCACGCGTATCTTCTTACCTATACTGTCGATCAGGTGAAACTTTACCTCTGGAAATAAAATAGCTAATGGTATGCCAGGAAATCCTCCTCCAGATCCTAAGTCCATGACCTTAGTACCGGGTTTGAAGCTGATGACTTTAGCAATGCCCAACGAATGTAGCACGTGATGCTCGTAAAGATTGCCGATATCCTTGCGGGAAATCACATTTATCTTAGCATTCCAATCTTCGTACAGAGCGCCCAAGGCTTCAAACTGATGTTCTTGCTCCGCCGTCAGTCCTTCGAAATACTTGCTAATTATTTTCCATTGATAATTATCCATCAATAATTATTGTCTTAGTTCTTTAACAACCATATACTCCGTGTTCAAAATAGGATCGAGTTGCTTAAAGCTTAAATCAATCTCCACGGGACCTATCACATAAGGTGCAATTTCATATATGTTATAAAGGAATGAAATGCCTCCAGGTGTTAACTTGAAGTTTTCTGTTGGTATGATATCGGCTGTAGTTCCATATCCTAATTCCTCTAACTCTTCTTTTGTAGAGGCACCTACATCTTCCATTAGTTGCGCAATCAACATTTCGGTCAATTCTTCATCGTATTCACCTATGAGCAGATCATTCAGCTCTATCTGCTTCAAGGTTCGCAGGTCGATGTTTTGGAAATAAGTAAAATTAACAGGATGGGCACCCCCGGTGAACTCCTCCATATAGAAGCGATAGGTGAGAAGGTGCTTGTCGTAATATTCTACTTTGGTTTCGGTTTCATGTTCGTAGGAATACCAAACTTCATTAGGTTCTTCACCCATTTCAGCATTTTCTTCGCGGTACATGGGTTCCAGGTCTTTATGGTAGGTGGAGAAGTAATTGTCAGCAAAAAGTCTCACAGCTTGCTGTGGATCTTGTGTCGCATGTTTCTCTCCAAACACCAACTTTTGTAGCATATGATTCACACTGTCTTTCATTTTTTCATCTGAAGATTCTTTTACAAAGGAGAAGTTTATCTTCATTTTTGCTTGTGGCTTACTATCATCATTAAACAGATGCTGACTTTCTTCAAGTGTGATGTTGTCAAACTTAAAGTTGCCTGCTAGTCTGCTCTCTTGCTTGCAAGCGGCGAGAAAGATGCCGAACGTAAGCATTATCCAGAATGTACTTACAATTTGTTTCCTCATGCTTCTAACAGTTTAAATGGATATGCATATTCAGATAGCGAAGATACGAATAATTTTTCTTATCTTTGCAATCGGAAAACAAAAAATTGCATGGGAAATCTGATAACAGAAGACTGGGGCCTCATAGACTATGCTCATGCGTGGGAGAGGCAAGAGATTCTTTTCAAACAGCGACTTGAACAGAAAGTGTCTGGGGAATTGGAAGCTGTTGATAGAGTTATCTTTTGTGAACACCCTCATGTGTACACACTGGGACGAAGTGGCAAAGCTAACAACTTACTGATTTCAGAACAGCAATTACAACTGATTGGAGCTTCTTTTTTTCATATTGACAGGGGAGGAGATATAACATATCATGGTCCTGGACAGTTGGTTTGTTACCCCATCCTTGATTTGGAAAGATATCGTTTAGGTCTGAAGGAGTATATCTATTTGTTAGAAGAAGCTGTCATTCTTTTGTGTGCATCGTATGGTATTCAAGCTACGAGAATGGAAAAGGCTACTGGTGTTTGGTTGGATATAGATACCCCCCGAGCAAGGAAAATATGTGCCATTGGGGTGAGGAGTAGCCGATATGTTACCATGCATGGCTTGGCACTGAATGTGAATACTGATCTTCGCTATTTCAGCTATATCAACCCTTGTGGATTCATAGATAAGGGCGTAACATCCCTTGCTCAAGAATTAAAAACTCTTGTTCCTATGGAGGAAGTTAAACATCGCCTCGCAGATATTATGATAGGTTTATTAAATAAGAAATTATGAAGATAACGACAGCCGAATTTGTTATAAGTAATACTGATGTAAACAAATGCCCTAAGACGGGACTACCCGAATATGCTTTTATAGGTAGAAGTAATGTGGGGAAGTCAAGCCTTATCAACATGCTTACAGGCTTTAAGAAGCTGGCGATGACATCTTCTACCCCAGGTAAAACTTTGCTTATCAATCATTTTCTAATTAATAAGCAGTGGTATTTGGTGGACTTACCCGGTTATGGCTATGCCAATCGTGGGAAAAAAGGTGTTGCTGACATTCAGCGAGTCATTGGATCTTATCTCGAGAACCGTATGGAGATGACCTGTCTTTTCGTTCTGATTGATAGCCGCTTGGAGCCACAAAAGATAGACATGAACTTTATGAATTGGCTGGGCGAAAACCAAGTTCCTTTTGCCATTGTTTTCACTAAAGCAGATAAACAGTCTAAGTCACGAACTGAAAGCAATGTTAAAGTATATCTCGAGAAACTAAAAGAACAGTGGGAAGAGTTGCCACCATATTTTGTAACTTCCTCTCTTAGTGGAGTTGGGAAAGATGAAATGTTGGCATATATAGACTCGATAAATGCTTCTTTGAAGAAAAATTGATGTTAGAATTCACTTTTTTTATAAAAGTGTGCAATGATACAAACTATTTTTTGTAATTTTGCAGTCTTGTTATGAAGATAATTAACTGTTGAATTAAAAGAATTATTGAAAATGAGCTTACTATCAGAGAAGTTAGGTAAATACCAAGAACCTCAGTATTACAAGGCTAAGGGCGTTTACCCTTATTTCCGAGAGATTGACAGTCATCAGGGCACTGAAGTCATGATGAGCGGCAAGAAAGTCCTAATGTTTGGCTCAAATGCCTATACTGGCTTAACTTATGATCAGAGAATTATTGACGCATCTATAGAGGCAACAAAAAAATATGGTACAGGTTGTGCTGGATCACGTCTGTTGAATGGTACACTTGATATACATGTTCAGCTTGAGAAAGAACTTGCTGCCTTCCTGGGTAAGGACGAAGCGATGTGTTTCTCTACAGGTTTTACTGTAAATGAAGGTGTTATTCCTCAGTTGGTTGGACGTGGGGATTATATTATTTGCGACGACCGCGATCATGCTTCAATAGTTGATGGCCGTCGCCTTTCTTTTGCCACTCAATTAAAGTACAAGCATAACGATATGGAAGCATTGGAGAAAGAACTCAAGAAATGTGAGCCCAATGCTATTAAATTAATTGTTGTTGATGGTGTGTTCTCTATGGAGGGTGATTTGGCAAATTTGCCAGAAATCATCCGACTGAAGAAGAAGTATAATGCTTGTGTTTATGTAGATGAAGCCCATGGAATTGGCGTTTTTGGCAAGCAAGGACGTGGCGTTTGTGACCATTTTGGCGTAACTGATGAAGTTGATGTGATTATGGGTACATTCAGTAAGTCACTTGCTTCTCTGGGAGGTTTTGTGGCTGCTGAGTCTGCTGTTATTAATACTTTACGCCATAGTGCACGCTCTTATATCTTCCAAGCAAGTAGCACTCCAGCTGCTACAGCTGCTACCATTGAGGCTCTTCATATTATACAGAATGAGCCAGAACGTCAGGAGAAGTTGTGGGAAATTACCAACTATGCTTTAAGTGAGTTCCGTAATGCGGGATTTGAGATAGGTGATACTCAGTCACCGATTATTCCTCTGTATGTTCGCGATACTTATAAGACATTTGCTGTTACCAAGGCCGCTTTCGATGAAGGTATCTTCATTAACCCTGTTATCCCACCTGCATGTGCTCCACAGGATACATTGGTGCGTGTGGCTTTGATGGCTACTCATACAAAGGAACAAATTGACTATGCAGTTGAACATTTAGCAAAATGTTTCCGAGAATTAGACATCATTCATTAAAAAAAGTGTGATATCTATTATTTTTTGGGGAAATATTTTGTTTTTAAAAAAATCGTGTTTATCTTTGCGATTGAATAATAACAGGCAAAACATATTAAATCTCTCTGTAAGTTTTTGAATTAGATGTTGTAGTGAATGGGGGAGGGGGAATGTGAATTTCTCCTCCCTCAGCTTTTTTATTTAAAAACAATTGTTTACCTTTGATGCGTATAAACCTTAATCTATCTTCATCATGAATCATTATATCGTTTATAAATATCTGTTTGTTACTTTACTTCTTCTCTCATCTTGTGGTGTAATGGCTCAGAACTTTGGGGTTACACATACTGGTAGAAATACAGGTCAGCCACAATATCCTCTCAAAGAATACCATGAATTGGAGAACCCTGTACCTATTAATTTTAAATTATGGAATGGTATAGATGGAAAGCATGTTTTATGGGGATCTATTGATGAACGCTATAAACAAGAAGAACCACCACGGTTTTTACAAGCAAAGTCAATAGATGTTACTGCTTGGAAAGGTGAAAGGGTTCATGCTCAGTTTGTGGCATATGGTAATAAGCATATCCAAAGTTTAAAGTTTGAAGTATCAGATCTTGTTTCACGACAAGGAAAAGTTATTGGTCAGGATCGATTGTTGAAAGGATTTGTTCGTTATGTCATGACTGATGAATTGAATAAAGATGGTAAAAGTGGCTGTAGTAGTCGCCCAGATGCAACTATGTGGGATTCAACATTAGTTGCTGATGTAATTGATCACTTAGCAACAGAGGTTGAAGTTAAGGCATATAATACTCAAGCAGGATGGATACGTGTATGGGTGCCACAAGACATATCAGCTGGAGACTATGTAGGAACTGTAACTGTTATGGACGGTAATGACGTCCTAGACAAGTTAACTCTTAGGCTGCATGTGAAGAATCATGTGTTGCCTTCCCCCGAAGATTGGACTTATCATCTTGATTTGTGGCAGAATCCTTATGCAGTAGCACGTTATTATCAAGTGGAACCATGGAGTGATGCTCATATGGAAGCGATGAAACCTATTATGAAACTGTATCAACAGGCTGGTGGAAAGGTAATCACTGCTTCTATTATGCACAAACCATGGAATGGCCAAACGTTTGACTTTTTCGAGTCGATGGTAACTTGGATAAAGAAACTTGATGGTACATGGTCTTTTGATTTTGCCGTGTTTGACAAATGGGTACAGTTTATGATGGACATGGGAGTCACAAAAGAGATTGGCTGTTATTCAATGGTTCCATGGGCGTTATCCTTCCAATATTTTGATCAGGCAACCAACTCCTTTAAATATTTACATGCCGAGCCTGGTGATGCTGCCTACGATGAGATGTGGACTGCTATGCTTTCTACCTTTGCTAAACATTTGCGTGAGAAAGGATGGTTTAACATAACTCATATAGCCATGGATGAGAGATCAATCGATGTTATGTTGAAGACACTTAAAGTGATTCGCAAGGCTGATCCTGAATTTAAGATTTCGATGGCTGGCAATCTTTATGATGAGTTGGTAGATGAACTCAATGATTATTGCATCACAATGAGCCAAAAATGGGCCGATGATGTTATCGAGAAACGCCGTAAAGAAGGGAAGATAACTACATTCTACACATGTTGTGCAGAAGCATATCCCAATACATTTACGTTTAGTGCTCCCGCTGAAGCAGAATGGCTGGGATTGTATGCAGTGAAATCCGATTTGGACGGCTATCTCCGTTGGGCTTTCAATAGTTGGGTACAAGAGCCCTTGCTTGATAGCCGCTATATCACATGGGCTGCAGGCGATACATATTTGGTATATCCAGGAGCACGTACCAGTATTCGATTTGAACGCTTGGTATCTGGTATCCAAGATTATGAAAAGATTAAAATACTACGAAAAGAGTTGAAACCAACAGCTTTAAAGCGATTAGATAAGATACTCAATACTTTTGATGAAATGATGTTGCCAACTATTTCTGCATCCACGTTTGTAAAAAAAGTGAAGACAGAAATTGATAAATATTAGATGTGGATTGTTTGTTGGCATTAGTTTTTTTTGAAAAAAAGTGAGAGAACGCTTGCACGTATGAAAAATTAGTTTTACCTTTGCAACGCTTTTCTAAAAAAGCCTTCGGGGTGTAGCGCAGTCCGGTTAGCGCACCTGCTTTGGGAGCAGGGGGTCCCAAGTTCGAATCTTGGTACCCCGACAGAAATGGATTAAGGTTGATAAAAAAGTAAAAGACAGTTGCGATTCTCTTATTATCGTAACTGTTTTTTTAATCTATTGACTATGAAAAGAGATGAGCAGATAAAAAAGATCCAGGATAACAATAAAGTCTGGGATTTTATTGTTATTGGAGGAGGAGCTACGGGCTTAGGTTGTGCAGTTGATGCTGCTTCAAGAGGCTATCAGGTAGTTCTTCTGGAACAAGATGACTTTGCAAAGTGTACGTCAAGCCGTAGTACAAAATTGGTACATGGAGGAGTCCGTTATCTCCAAAAAGGCGATGTGATGCTGGTGCTGGAAGCATTGCATGAGAGAGGGCGTATGAAAGCTAATGCTCCTCATTTGGTCAAGAATCAATCATTTGTAATAGCTAATTACACATGGTGGGATAATTTCTTGTATTTCTGTGGCCTAACTTTTTATGACATGCTCTCATGGGGATTTGGCTATGGCCATTCCTTGTTTATCCGTAAAAAGAGTGTGTTGAACAGGTTGCCTGCTATAAAGAAACAAGGTTTAAAGGGAGGTATCGTTTATCATGATGGACAGTTTGATGACTCCCGTATGGCAATTAATCTTGCTGAAACATGTATTGAACATGGTGGTGTGTCAATTAATCACATGAAAGTTGTTGACATATTGCACAATGCTCAAGGTAAAATATGTGGTGTAAGAGTTGTTGATAAGGAGTCTGGCGATAGCTATGAACTTCATGCCAAAGCAGTGATCAATGCGGCAGGCATCTTTGTGGATGAGGTGATGAAGTTAGATTCAGCTGGACATAAGCCAATGGTGAAACCCAGTCAAGGAGTGCATCTTGTATTGGATATGAAATTCCTTCAAAGCAATGATGCGTTGATGGTACCTAAAACCAGTGATGGTAGGGTGCTGTTTGCTGTTCCATGGCACAACAGAGTGGTAGTGGGCACTACTGATGTGTTGCGTGACCATCCTGAAAGCGAACCTTGTGCTTTGGAAGAAGAGATAGATTTCATTCTTCAAACGGCAGGATTATATATGGTACCTGCTCCTACTCGAAAAGATATTATCGGTGTTTTTGCAGGACAAAGACCTTTGGCTGCTCCGAAGAAAGAAGGGAAAAGTGCCAAGGAAATATCCCGTAGTCATAAGATAATCGTTTCTGATAATGACCTGATAACCATCACTGGTGGTAAATGGACAAGCTATAGGTTGATGGCTGAAGATACCATTGACAAGGCTATCGCCATGAAGCTGGTGGATAAGCGCAAGTGTGTAACCAAGCATCTCAAGATTCATGGTTGGCGGCCCAATCCCGATCTTTCCAATCATTATTATATATATGGTAGTGACGAGGTTGCTCTTCATCAACTGGAGCAGGATAATCCTATGTATCTTGAAAAGATTTCTCCTAAATATGACTATACCTATGGAGAGGTAGTTTGGGCTGTTAGGTATGAGATGGCACGCACGTTGGACGATGTGTTGGCACGTAGGGTACGTCTGTTGTTTATTGACGCGCGTGAGGCTTTGAGAGTAGCACCTATGGTGGCAAAGGTGATGGCATCAGAACTGGGTATGCCCGATTCATGGATGGATGAACAAGTGACTGCGTTTACGGCTATTGCCAAGAACTATATAGTGGAAGAATAAACTTGCATGGCACTTGTGCTGTCTTTTATATATTGAATTCTTTTTGTCGGATGAAAGAAAAGATATTTCAGTTTAGAAAAAAGGCTGTTCGTTTCCGCCAATTCAAAAACAGTCCGTTTGCTGCTTTTAATAGCTTGAAAATCGAGGTTACCATTGGTGTGTTGTCAGTGGCAACGTTGACATTTGCTACACCTGACACAGCTTCGGCACAGGTTGCAATGACTCCGTTACAGGGTCAAGAAAAGCTTTACGAATTAGAGGAGGTGGAAGTGACCAGTAGTCGTGCACCGCTCACCCTTGGGCAGTCGGCACGATTGGTTACTGTGCTGGATCGTGCGGCCATTGCTACTGCTCCTGCGCAAAGTGTGAATGATTTACTAAAATTCGCTGCTGGCGTTGATGTCCGCCAGCGAGGCCCTATCGGAGCCCAAACCGACATCAGTGTTCGAGGTGGAACCAACGAACAAATCACCATCCTTCTTAACGGCATCAATATCAACGACCCACAGACGGGACATAACGCTGCCGATTTTCCAGTTGACATATCTGATATAGAACGCATAGAGGTACTTGAAGGACCTGCCGGACGTGTGTATGGTACATCGTCATTGGTGGGCGCCATCAACATTGTTACCCGTAAAGATACCCAAACAGGTGGCAATGTGCATGTGGAGACAGGCTCGTTTGGCTATGTCTCTGGAGGTGGTAGGGCAAATGTGACAATTGATAATCTTCATAACCAACTTTCTGCCTCATATACACGAAGTGATGGATATAGCCGAAGTCAGGCAGGAACACTCAATAGTGATTTCAATGCGTTGAAACTCTTTTATCAAGGGCGATATGATAATGCCGACCTCTCCCTTTCATGGCATGCCGGACTCAGTAATAAGAACTTTGGCTCCAATACATTCTGGAGCATAAAGTATGACGACCAGTTTGAACATACATCAAAAATATATACTGCTGTACAGGCAGAGACCAAAGGGCTGTTCCACTTTAAGCCATCCATTTACTGGAACCGTTCTCACGACCGTTTCGAGCTCTTCCGAGGCAGTGAGGAGAAGGTACCGTTTAATTACCACCGTACGGATGTGTTCGGTGTTAACCTTAACAGCTATATCGAGTGGTCGTTCGGAAAGACAGCCTTTGGCGCAGAATTCCGTAATGAAGATATCGTGAGTGGAAACTTGGGAGAACCGCTGAATGAACCGCTGACCATCCATGGTACCGATAGGCGATATACACGGGGCTTGAATCGCAGCAATCTCAGCTTTCATGTGGAACACAACCTGTTGCTCAACCATTTCTCGCTGAGTGCGGGCGTGATAGCTGTGAAGAATACATGGAATGAAATGCCGTTCCGACTGTATCCTGGAGTGGATGCCAGTTGGCAGTTTACTCGTCACTTTAAGGTTTATGCCTCTTTTAATACCTCTTTACGTATGCCCTCATTTACAGAGCTCTATTATTCTGTAGGTGGACATCAGGCTGATAAATACCTGAATCCGGAAGAGATGCAAGCCTATGAGGTAGGGGTAAAATATCTGTCTGGTGGTTTGAGAGGTAGCGTCAGTGTTTATCACCATCATGGTATCAATATGATTGATTGGATCAAGGATACCCGCCAAGGCGAGGATGCTGTATGGCAATCAGTCAACCACACCAAACTCAATGCCTTGGGTGTTGAGGCCAGTCTGGTTCTTGATTTCTTACATCTCTTGCCAGCTCAGCATTTCTTGCATCAATTTAGTATTAGCTATAGCTACATTGACCAAGACAAAGACCTGGAGCCATATTTGCAGTCGCAATACGCATTGGAATACCTGAAACATAAACTGGTAATGCAAGCGGATTTGCAGCTGTTGAGGCATTTGTCCCTGCATATATCCTATCGTTATCAGGAAAGAAAAGGTAACTATCAAGACCTTACAGGTGCGGTGAAGCCCTATGGCTCCTATTCATTGGTTGATGCCCGATTATCATGGAAGGCTAAACATTACCAACTCTATTTTGAGGTTAACAACTTGTTTGATAAGATTTACAATGACTATGGCAATGTCCCACAACCAGGAAGGTGGATGATGTTAGGGGCTAACTATACATTCTGAGAACATCCCTTTTTAGCTTTTTTTTCATAAAAATCTTTCTGCATTTCATTTATTAGAGGAATATCCTTATATTTGTAAGATAAAATGTAGTAGATATTACATGAAGACTATATATTTGACAGGGATGCTGGTTTTGTTGAACCTTGCGTTAATGGCGCAAGGTGTTACTGATGTTTACCAGCCTCCGTTTGATTTCCCTATAGTCTTTTCTGGAAACTTTGGCGAGATTCGTGCTAATCATTTTCATGGAGGGTTGGATTTTAAGACCCAAGGTGCCACTGGTAAGCCTGTAAAAGCACAGGCCAATGGCTTTATTTCCCGTATTCGTGTGAACACAGGGTCTGGTTACGTGCTGAATGTCACCTATGACAATGGCTACTATTTGATATATCGTCACCTGAGCAAGTTTACCCCTGAAATTGATGAGCGTGTTAAGCAGTGGCAATACGAACATGAACAGTGGGAGGTGGATATCATACCGGAAGAAGGGGAGTATCCAGTAAAAGTTGGAGATGTAATAGCATATAGCGGTAATACGGGTTATTCATTCGGTCCACATCTCCACTTGGATGTGGTGGAACTGAAGACTGATGAGTTTGTTGACCCTTTGTCTTTCTTCCAACATGCCGTGAAAGACCATACGGCGCCATCAGCTGAAAGTTTTATGGTTTTCCCACAACACGGAAAGGGAGTAGTAGATGGTCAGACCAAAGACAAGACATATCCAATAAATGCCAAGCCCCCCCAGAAGCCTATCACTGCATGGGGTATCATAGGTGTAGGATTGAAGGCCTATGACCACATGGAGACTGTCAGCAATCGTTATGGCGTGAAGTTGCTGGTGTTGGAGGTAGATGGCGAGGAAGTATTCCGCAGTGATGTGTCACGCTTTGCTGAAAGTGAGCATCGATACATCAACTCATGGACATCAGGTCAATATATGAAATCATTCATAGAACCTGGCAACAAATTACGCATGTTGAAGGCAAGTAATGGCAATCGTGGCTTGCTGACAATTGATGAGGAAAGACCCTATCATTTGATCTATACCTTAACTGACGGACTGGGTAATACCTCAAAGGCTGAGTTTACCATCGTAGGTAAGCAACAGGATATACCTGTTGAGGACGATGACGAACAAATGGTATTCCATTGGAATGAGGTGAATATCCTTCAACAGCCTGGTATTGATATGGTAGTACCCCGTGGCAGATTATATGATGATCTCTATTTGGATTATAAAGTGAGTAAAGACAACAGAGACGTTGCTTTTACCTATCAGTTGAGTAAGCAGACCGTTGCATTACATGATTATGCAGACCTCAGTATCGGTCTTACTCAGATGCCAGTTGAAGATATGAGTAAGTATTATGTGGCGGGGGTTGATAGTAAAGGAAAACGATATAGCTTAGGTGGAAAGTATGAAGATGGATATATGAAAGCAAAAGTACGTGAGATAGGTACTTTTACTGTGGGTGTTGATACGATTCCACCGGTGGTGAAACCATTGAATCCACAACAATGGAGCAGAAATGGTTCCATAACTTTTCAAGTAAAGGATGAACATACAGGCATTAGCAGCTATCGGGGTACGATAGATGGTCAATATGCTTTGTTTGGAAAATACAATTCTGTGAATAACCATATAGTATGCTATCTCGACCCAGAGCATGTGCATAAGGGAGGTAAACATGAATTGGTTTTCACTGCCACTGATGAATGTGGCAATACAGTTACTGAAACTTATAATTTTACATGGTAAATATGAAACGACTCACAATCGCATTGCTGGCTATATTTGCAGCCACCATCAACGCTATGGCGTGTACTAACTTGATTGTCGGCAAGAACGCATCTGCCGATGGATCGGTGATGATTTCTTACTCAGCTGACTCTTACGGCATGTTTGGATATTTATATCATTCTCCTGCTGGAACACACGAGAAAGGGGAGATGATTGATATCTATGACTGGGATGATGGTACCTATCATGGTCAGATTGCCCAGGTAGCACAGACTTATAATGTTATAGGCAATATGAATGAGTTTCAGGTATCCATTGGCGAAACTACTTTTGGCGGTCGTGAAGAACTGGTGGATAAGAACGGAATCATTGACTATGGATCATTGATATATATTGCCCTGCAACGTTCACGAACTGCCCGTGAGGCGATTCGTATCATGACCGACTTGGTGCAGCAATATGGCTATGCCAGCAGTGGCGAGTCATTTTCTATTGCTGATCCCAATGAGGCATGGATCATGGAGATGATAGGCAAAGGTACAGGCAATCGTGGTGCTGTTTGGGTGGCCGTGAGAATACCTGATGACTGTATAGCTGCACATGCTAACCAGAGCCGCATTCATAAGTTCAATATGGATGATAAGGAGAATGTGATGTACGCATCCGACGTAATCTCTTTTGCTCGCGAGAAAGGTTACTTCAATGGGGTCAACAAAGATTTTGATTTTGCAAATACATATAACCCATTGGACTTTGGAGGTTTGCGTTATTGCGAAGCACGTGTATGGAGTTTTTATAATCGTTATACTGACCGAGGTGGCGAGTTTCTTCCTTATATCTTAGGCAATTCTTCAGAGCCAATGCCGCTTTATGTGAAACCCAACAAGAAACTTACCTTGCAGGATGTGCAGAATATGATGCGTGACCATTATGAAGGCACTGCATTAGATATTACACAAGATGTGGGCGCTGGTGCTTACCACACGCCTTATCGTCTGTCACCCCTGTCTTTTGAGGTGAATGGAACGCAGTATTTCAACGAGCGTCCCATCTCTACCCAGCAGTCGGCTTGGGTATTTGTATCTCAGTTGCGCTCTAATATGGTGGATGCTGTAGGTGGTGTATTTTGGTTTGGTTGCGATGATGCCAACATGACAGTTTTTACTCCTGTATATTGCTGTACAGATGTAGTACCAACCTGTTACAAGGATGGTATTGATGGTGCCGATGCTGTTACTTTCTCATTTAATTCCGCTTTCTGGATAATGAACTGGGTAGCTAATATGGTGTATCCTCGTTATGACTTGATGATCGAGGATGTGAAGGCTATACAGAGCGATTTGGAGAATACATTCTTCCAGGCCCAGGATGCTATTGAGGCTACGGCGTTAGAGCTTTATAAGGAAGATTCTGCCAAGGCAAAGGCTTATCTCACCAACTATACCAATATGATGGCGATGAATACCATCGATGTATGGAAGAAGTTGGGCGAATACCTCGTGGTGAAATATAACGATGGTGTAGTGAAGAAAATGCCAACCACTACATATATTGGCAAGAATACCAAACAGGTTGATAGGAGATTGGTACGTCCGGGATTCCCAGAAGGATTAAAGCAGGAAATTGCTCGTCAGACAGGGGATCGTTATAAAATGCCTTAAATATTAACAATAAATAAAGTATCATGGAAAACCAGGAATTAATCAAACAGGTTACTGAGAGAGCCCAGCAGTGGCTTACCCCGGCTTATGATGCCGAAACTCAGGCTGAAGTGAAAAGGATGCTGGATAACCCCGACAAGACAGAGCTGATAGAATGCTTCTATCGTGATCTGGAATTCGGTACAGGAGGCTTGCGTGGCATCATGGGAGCCGGTACTAACCGTATGAATATCTACGTGGTGGGTGCTGCTACGCAGGGTTTTGCCAATTATCTTAAGAAAAACTTCAAAGACAGAGACCAGATTTCTGTGGCCATTGGTTACGATTGTCGTAACAATAGCGACCTCTTTGCTAAGAAGTCGGCTGATATTTTCTCGGCTAATGGCATCAAGGTTTATCTCTTTGACGACATGCGTCCTACGCCAGAGATGAGTTTTGCTATCCGTTACTTGGGCTGCCAAGCTGGTATTAACCTCACAGCATCTCATAACCCTCGTGAGTACAATGGCTACAAGGCTTATTGGGAAGATGGTGCACAGGTGTTGGCTCCGCACGACAAGGGCATTATTGACGAAGTAGGCAAAGTAAAGGTACAAGATATCAAGTTCGAGGGAAATCCTGACTTGATAGAGATTATCGGTGCTGATATCGACAAGATTTATTGGGACCAGGTACATACCATTTGCATTGATCCTGATGTTATCAAGCGTCAAAAGAACTTGAGCATTGTCTATACTCCGTTGCATGGAACAGGTATGAATGGCATTCCTCAGTCACTGAAGCTGTGGGGCTTTGAGAATGTGCATTGTGTACCCGAGCAGATGGTCAAGAGTGGCGACTTCCCCACCGTTGTCAGTCCTAACCCAGAGAATGCCGAGGCTTTGACATTGGCTATTAAGTTGGCAAAGGAGATTGATGCCGACATCGTAATGGCCAGTGACCCTGACGCTGACCGTGTGGGTATGGCTTGCAAGAACGACAAGGGCGAGTGGGTGCTTATCAATGGTAACCAGACATGCTTACTCTTCCTCTACTACATCATCACTAATCGTAAGAAGTTAGGCAAGATGGTGGGTAATGAGTTTGTGGTGAAGACCATCGTGACCACAGAGGTTATCCGTCAGATTGCTGAGAAGAACAATATAGAGATGCGCGACTGCTACACGGGCTTCAAGTGGATTGCTCGAGAGATCCGTTTGTCAGAAGGAGTGAAGCAGTACATCGGTGGTGGCGAAGAGAGCTATGGCTTCTTGGCTGAGGATTTTGTACGCGACAAAGATGCTGTTTCTGCTTGCGCCCTGTTGGCAGAAATTTGTGCTTGGGCTAAGGATAAAGGCAAGACGCTCTATGAGGTGTTGATGGATATCTACCTTGAGTATGGTTTCTCTAAGGAATATACGGTTAACGTGGTGAAGCCTGGTAAGAGTGGCGCCGAGGAAATCCAACAGATGATGGTGAACCTTCGTGAAAACAGTCCGAAGGAACTGGCTGGTTCTAAGGTTACACTGGTGAAGGACTACAAGACTTTGAAGCAGACCGATGCGACAGGTAAGGTATCCGATATGGATATGCCTGACACATCAAATGTACTGCAGTTCTACACTGAGGATAACACCAAGGTAAGTGTACGTCCTTCTGGTACCGAACCAAAGATTAAGTTCTACATGGAGGTAAAGGGCACTCTCAAGAGTGCAGCTGACTATGTGGAAGCCGATGCGGCAGCAGCTAAGAAGATTGAAGCTGTACGTGCTTCTTTAGGTATCTAACAAAACTAATGCTCCCCGCCAAAAAGACGGGGAGCATTGTTTATACTATTTTCTGATACGCCAATCGTTCGTCACCGTTCAATAAGTAAATAATCCCACAATACTGAAAACCGTGTTTCAGCAAGTTATGTTGCATAATGTGGTTATCACGGTGTGTGTCTATTCGGATATTGTCCGTCACTTGAAAACAATAATTCATGGCAGCTGAGAAAACGCCATGACTGTCAGATGTGCTGGCCATACGGTGTATCACAAAGTAGGGTTTCACATCTTCTATCCATGCACCGTCAAATATCTTATTATAGGTAACATCAGGACCTGGGATAAAAGCAAATGTGCCTATGGCTTTCCCATCCTCTAGGCACAAATAACTATTGGCGTTTTCTATATCCTTTATTATCTGCTTCGTCGAAGGACTGTCTCCATTCCATTGGTGCATGTTCCCATCACTCCTCATAATCTTTCTGCCATCCTCTATCAGTGCGAGAATGGTGGACAGGTCATCGGGTGTTGAGTGTCGTATTTGAATTTCAGTCATAATATTGGAAGGAAGGATGTCAATAAATCCTGAAACCAATAATCTTTCGTACTTCGTTCAGCGTTTCCGATGCACTCTGGCGAGCATGGTCGGCTCCCTCCTTGGCAATCTTGTCCAGTAAGGCAGTATTGGCACTGTATTCCTCAATTTTCTCGCGGATAGGAGCTATAATGTTTACTAAGTCTTCTGCAATCTGCTTCTTCAGGTCGCCATATCGCAGGGTGCAATCGTTCCACTTCTCGTCAAAATACTGATAGGTGTCTGGTGTGGAAGCAATCTTCAAGAAAGTGAACAGGTTCTCTATCACCTCTGGGCGCTTGCTGTTAGGTTCCTGTGGACCGTTATCGGTCACGGCTTTCATCACTTTCTTGCGGATGGTCTTGTCGTCATCACGCAAATAGATGCAGTTCCCCTCGCTCTTGCCCATCTTGCCACTGCCATCCAATCCAGGTACCTTAAGTGCAGTCGCGTTAAAGTAGAAATTCTGAGGTTCTGGGAAAAACTCTATACCATATATATTATTAAAGCGGCGAGCGCACTTGCGCATCATCTCCATATTCTGTTCCTGATCCTTGCCTACAGGTACCTTGTGTGCCCTGTGTTGCAACACATCAGCAGCCATCAAAGTAGGGTAGGTCAGCAGTCCGGCATTCACGTTATCAGGTTGTTTGCGTGCTTTCTCCTTGAAGGTGGTCACGCGTTCCAGTTCACCCAGATAAGTGTTCATGTTCAGGTACAGATACAGCTCCAGTGTTTCTTTTACATCACTTTGTACATAGATAGGAGCTTTCTGTGGGTCAATACCACAAGCCAGGTACTCTGCTAAGATGGTACGTGCACTGTTCTGTATATTTTCAGGTTTGGGATGCGTGGTCAATGAATGCCAGTCGGCAATGAAGAACATACATTGATATTGGCCCTGCATGGCCACGAAACTCTTTACTGCTCCGAAATAATTACCTAAGTGCAGGTTTCCTGTAGGACGTATTCCGCTTACTACTTTTTCCATTTCTATTGTAATGATTTGTTTTAATAGCGTGCAAAGATAGAAAAAATTACTATATTTGCCAACGATTTGTGATGAAAGTAAATAATACAAATAATATGAAGAAGAATTTAGAGACTATCTGCGTTCAGGGAGGCTGGAAGCCCAAGAATGGTGAGCCCCGTGTGTTGCCTATTTATCAGAGTACTACGTTCAAGTATAGCAGTACCGAAGAAATGGCTGATTTGTTCGACCTCAAGGCCGAAGGCTATTTCTATACCCGTCTCGCCAATCCCACCAATGATGCTGTGGCAGCCAAGATCAACGAGTTGGAAGGTGGTGTAGGTTGTGTACTTACCTCCTCTGGTCAGGCAGCCAACTTCTATGCGATATTCAATATCTGCCAAGCTGGCGATCATTTCATTACTTCTAACACCATCTATGGTGGTACTTTTAACCTCTTTGGTGTGACACTCAAGAAATTAGGCATTGAGTGTACGTTTATCGACCCCGACTGGAGTGATGAGCAGATTGAAGCTGCTTTCCAACCCAATACCAAGTGCTTCTTTGGCGAAACCATCTCCAACCCCGGTGGCAATGTGTTCGACATTGAACGATTCGCCAAGATGGCCCACAAGCATGGGGTACCACTGATAGTTGATAATACCTTTGCTACACCTATTAATTGTCGTCCGTTTGAGTGGGGTTGCGACATCGTGACGCATAGTACGACTAAATATATGGATGGTCATGCTACCCAGGTGGGCGGTGCTGTGATTGATAGCGGCAACTTCGACTGGGAGGCATATGCCGATAAGTTCCCTGGTCTCACTACACCCGATGAGAGTTATCATGGTCTTACCTATACGAAGGCTTTTGGTAAGAAGGCCTATGTCACCAAGCTGGTGTCACAGTTGATGCGTGATTTGGGCTCTATCCCAGCACCTCAGAACTGCTTCCTACTCAACTTGGGCTTGGAAACGCTACACCTGCGTATGCCTCGCCATTGTGAAAACGCACAAAAAGTAGCAGAATGGTTGGAGGCCAACCCAAAGGTGGCATGGGTGAATTTCTGTGGTTTGAAAGGTAATAAATACTACGACCTGGCACAGAAATACTTGCCCAATGGCTCTTGTGGTGTCATTGCCTTTGGCTTAAAGGGTACACGCGAAGAGGCAGTGCGTTTCATGGATGCCCTTGAGTTTGTAGCCATCGTGACTCATGTGGCTGATGCACGTACCTGTGTGCTTCACCCAGCCAGTCATACCCACCGCCAGCTTAGTGACGAGCAATTGCGTGAGGCAGGTGTTGCTCCCGACCTGATTCGCCTCTCAGTTGGTCTTGAGAATGTGAATGACATCATAGCCGATTTGGAACAGGCGATGACGAAGATTTGAAATCTTAGGTTTTGTTTATAAAATAGCGAAGGCAGTGAGTTTTTTACTTCACTGCCTTCTTTTTCTTGTCGCAAAGTCTGCTATGGGTGTCGGTAAAGCTTGCTATTGGGTGACGGAAAGCTCCCTACCACTGGCCGCAGTATCTGCTACGGGTCGTCGCAGTATCTGCCGTACCCCTATAGTAATATCTCCTTTCCTTCTTGGGAGATACTACAACGGGTGATAGTAAAGCCTCCGTTGACTGATAGAAGGCATTCCTTTCAAAATGGACTAAAAAGAGGCCTTTTTATGGTCATTATTCACCCACTGCGTGACGGTATGCCAAGAGTTTATTTTGGTAGTTGGTGTAGGCATCGGTGCGTTTGTCGAGGGCTTGCTGGTAGAGCAGTTGCGCCTCTAACAAATCACTCATGGTGCAGGTGCCAGCCTGGTAGAAGTCACGATTAAGGCGTAAGTTCTCAGTGGCTTGCTCGATGCTACGCTCAGCTATGCCGAGCTGTTGGTAAGCCTCTTGCACATTGTTCCATGCACTCTGCATATTGATCTTCAGCAGTTCGGAGTTATCAGCCAGCTGGTCAATGGCTTTCTGACGCTCTATCTTCTTGCGCTTAATGGCATGAGAGCCTCCCCACCAGTCAGAAATAGGAATGTTTATGGTAGCCATGAGCATGCCGAATGAGCGCCCAGACTCCAATAAGTTGTGATAGACAAGTCCTGCTCCCACTGCTACGGTAGGCAGGTTACTGCCTATGGCCAATTTATGCTGCAAGTCGGTGGCTTCTACCTGCTTGCCCAACAGTTTGTATTCAGGGGTGTTGAGCAACGCCTGTTGGTGGTCTTGCTTCTCTAACATAGGCGATAGTATCTCGGGGTTATAGTCTAACACAAAGTCGGTGTTTTGCAGTCCGCAATACTGTGCCAAGACCATGCGCAGGATGGAGATGTTGTTATTCAAGGTGAGCTTCTGACTCTCCACATCGTTCTGTCTAAGCTCCACCTGCAGGAGGTCGTTGCGCAACGCCACGCCTGCTTTTACAGCTACGGTCACATCTTTGTTGATGTCTTTAAGTAACGTTTCCACGGCGTTTATTGTCTTGAGCTTCTCCTCCAATGATACAATCTGCCAATAGTATTGCTCGGCTGTCTTCTCTATCTCGTTCTCGGAAAGTTGCAGTTGCAGTCGGCTCACATCTTCACCCACTTTGGCCAGTTTGTTGCCGTTGATGATTTGCCCACCGGCAAACACAGGCTGCATCGCCATCACGCTACCCATCACGCCTTTCTTCATCAGTTCTATGCTGACAGGTTGCCCTAACGATGCCAAGGCTTCGACTGGCAGGATGCCCGACTGTGCAATGCCGGCAGCCATCTCTGGACTAATGAATTGTGACATATCAATGTCCATCTTTGCCATGCCCTTGTTGGCATTAAACCAGAAGCCTGATCCGCTGATGGTGGGGAAGTATTTGGTAAATACTTCCTTACGTTGCTGTTCTGCGGCATCCACACTACGCTGTGCATTGCGCAAGGTGATATTGTTATGTCGGGCGGAGTCGAGTATCTGTTCCAGCGAATAAGTCGATTGACCGTTGACTGTTAACCATTGACCATTGACCATTGTCAGCAATGACGCTACAACTATTATATTGATTATTTTTTTCATGATTGTGATGTTATATTAGTATTGCACTCACTTAAGTGAAACTTTCCAATAAATGACAGGCAACATGGTAACTACCATGATGAGTGAACCAATGCCACCGGCGAAGATGGTGACACCCACTGGCATCCAGAACGATGTTTGCGCTATAATCATCGGCACCACGCCCACAGCTGTCGTGGCAGTGGTGAGGAAGATAGGTACCATGCGTCGTTTGCCGGCATCGTAGGCAGCCTGTTTCAATGCTTCGTTGTAAGCCTTGCGGTCGGTCTTCCAATTGCCATGCTCTGCCACATATTGTTTCACTAAGTTATTGGCATGCTCAAAGATAAGTATCTCATTACGCATAATCATACCCATAAGGGTAATGAATCCCATGACGGATGTAAGTCCCAGAGTACGCCCCATGAGTCCGAGTCCCAACAAAGCACCTGGCATCATCAGTCCGAGGGCAGCAATACAAACCGTGGTGATGCCATATTTCTTGAAGTTGAACAATAGGAAGAAGAAAATGATGACCATGGAGATGGCAACGCCACCAAAGATCTGAGGCAAAGCTTCGGCATCATATTCTATCTCGCCACCCACCTCTGTACGAACACCATCTGGCAAGTCAAGTTCGTGCTCCATAATATCCGCAATGCGGCTTTCTACAGGAGCAGCATACACGCCTTGGGCAAACTGGCCTGTGACAGTGAGGCAACGCTCACCGTTGCGGTGCATGATGCGGCTTTCGCGCCAGGTGGGGGTCACCTTGGCAAACTGGCGTACTGGCACACTGCCGTTGGCGGCAAAGTTGTCGCCTATGCCCTGTAAACCAGCTGAGAGCATGGCTACAGGAGAGGTGATGCCCAGGTTCTCGATATCAGAATAGGTCATGTCGCTGTCATCCTTCATCACAATAGGCATGTTGTAATCTCCCTCCCAGATTTCTCCTACCTGCAAGTCGCTGGTCATAGTTGCAATTCCTAAGGAGGCGGTGGTACGGTTAATGCCTAACTGACTGGAGATGACGGGATCCATTTGGATATTGATGATGGGATAAGGAGTGAAGAAATCGCTGTGTACCCATTCTACCTCAGGCATCTCACGCATACGTGCCATAAGTTGTTCACTGGCCTCATGCAATGCCTCAATATCATCGCCATAGAAGCGATACTCCATCTCTGTTACCTCAAGGTAATCCAGACGTTTGAAACGTATATACGCATCTGGAAATGATTCGCTCCATGCAGGCTGGTACTTGGCCAACAACTTCAATGTGGCATCTTGCGATACTGTATTGACAATGAACTGGGCATAGTTACGCCCTGCCATCTGTGGTGCGTAGGTTACCTGGAAACGAGGCGATGAGCAACCAATGAAACTGGTAATGCTTGTGATGTCATCGTCGGCTTGCAGCACTTGACGCAACGAGTCGGCAATCAACTGTGTATCGCCAAGACCTTTGCTGTCGGGCAAAAATATCTCAACGGCAAACTGGTCGCGGTCAGCATAAGGGAACACACGTATCTTCAGCGTTGGAACGATAAGCGAGGAGAGCAATACCAGACCTATGCCACATACGATGGTCATCCAAGGATGACGGAACGTTATGTCCAGCACCTTATTATAAGTATGTTGCACTATGTCAGTCAGCGAACGTTTCTCCTTCTTCCTGTTCAATACCTTATCGGGTCTGATAATCAACACCTCTAAGAACGGAATCACCAGGACCGCCAGGAAAAGCGATACCATCAGGTTGATGGTGATAGTGAGCGGGAACTCCTCCAACGCATCGTGGAACGCTCCCTTCATGGTGTATAGCAACGGATAGAAGATGATGCAAATGCACAAGGTGGCCAGCAACATTGGCAAGAAGTATTGTTTGGCAGAGTCGATGGCTGCTTTCTTGGGCTCATAGCCTTTGCCGATGTATTCCATATAGCCGTCTATCACCACGATGGAATTATCGACCACCATACCCAGTACCACGATCAAGGCAGCCAGCGTTACCATGTTTAGTTCGATGCCGCACAAATACATGACGGAAACGGAGATGAAGGTACTGATAGGTACGGTAATGGCGGCCACGATGGCTGAACGTAGTGGGAATAGCAACAACATGACAATGACGATGACGATCATGGAGATAATCAAGTCGCGCAGGAAGTCGCTCACACTCTTACCTACTACCTTTGGTTGGTCGGCAATGCGGGTAATCTTCACATCTTCCGGGAAGATACTCTGTCGGAACTCATCCAACACCTTATCAACCTCTTTCCCATACATTACGATGTTATTGCCTGGTACCATCTCCATAGATATCAGGATACAGGGATGGCCGTTCTGCTCAATATAACTGTCTGATAAATCATATTCTCGCACCACACGGGCAATATCGCGCACCCTTACCACCTTGCCTGTCGCAGGGTCGTTATAGATAATCTGGTTAGCTATCTCCTCCTCGTTGCTCTCTACAGGCTCAACATGAATAGGAGTCTGCTGGTTATCGCTCACGATGCTACCACTCATGGTAGTCAGACCTTGTGCCTGCAATTGTGTCAAGAGTGTCTGCTGTCCGATGCCGTAGGCCTGCAAACGCTGGCGGTTGATATATAAGCTAATCTGTTCTTTCTTCTCACCATAGATATTAACATTGGCTACCGACTCGATGCGACGTAAGCGGTCGCTCAGTTTGTCGCTATATTCGTGCAACTCTCTATAGCTACGCTGGTCGCTCTCAACAGCAATGAGCAGGGCACTGGTATTACCGAAGTCATCGTTAACTATCACAGTCAGTACGCCGCTTGGCAAACTGGACTTGAAAGTATTGATGCCATGCTTAACCTTGCTCCATACCTCATCTTTGTTGTTCACCTCATCGTTCAGGCGAACCATCACGATGCTCATGCCATTCTGTGAGGTAGAGGTGGTCTTGGTGCGATTCACCTCTTGATAGGTAAACAGATAGCGCTCTAACGGCTTAGTAAGCTGTTCTTCTACTTCCTCTGCAGTGGCTCCTGGATAGACGCCCACCACCACGCCTTGACGGATGGTGAAGGCTGGGAACTCATCCTTTGGCATCACGTACATGCCATAGATTCCCATCACAAAGAAGATAACCACTAAGAGCAGCGATATAGAATAGTGCTCCAATGGCCATTTAAACCAATTGATTTCCTTCTCTTCCATCTTGTCAATAAGCTACTTTGGTTCCTTCACTCAGTTTCTGATATCCTTCTGTGACTACACGCTGTCCGTCGTTGACACCACTCATGATGGCGATGCGTGAACCTATGGTCTGACCAATGTTTACAGATTGGCGGTGAGCAGTATTGTCGCTATCTACCACCCACACGAACAAAGTGCCATCGGCCCTTTTCTGAACACTGGTAACCGGGAGGGTAGGGATGGCAGCTGCTATACTATTCCCAATACCCAATCTAACGTTTGCTACCATGCCGGGTAGTAACTTGCGGTCGCTGTTTTCCACGTTGATGCGCACAGGATAGGTATGTGTCAGGGCATCGGCCTGCACACCTTTTTCTATAAGCCCCCCTTTTACCTGTTTGCCAGCTGCTTCAACATCTATCAGTGTTTCTGTGTTGCTGTCAATCTGTTTGATTTCTGATTCAGGTACAGAGATTTTGACTTTTACGCTGCTGATGTCAAGAATGGTCACCACAGCCACAGAGGGCATGGCGGTTTCGCCAGCATTGACGTTCTTCTTGCCAATGATGCCACTCACCGGTGCAATGAGTTGGCAGTCGGCCAGGTTTTTCTTGGCGATGGCCAATTGTGATTCAGCCTGTTGTACTTTGGTTTGTATCTCTACCCACTTTACTTCTGGCAGGGAGCCATTGTCGTGCAGCATCCCGTAGCGTTGTAAGGCATCGTTAGCTTGGTTCATGCCAGATTCAGCTACCGCTAACATGTTGCGGGCGGTAGTATCATCCATGTCGGCGATAAGCTGTCCACGACTCACTGCTTGTCCTTCGTTTACCAACATGCGGCGAACCACACCCATGCTGGTAAAACTCACAGCAGTACCCTCTCTTTCTTCTACAATGCCTACATACGTCTGACTTCCGCCATTGTTAGTTGATTCTACCACTTCTGTCAATACACGTATAGGAGCTTTCTCTTGTTTGCTTTTACTTCCTGAACAACTGCCCATTGCCAATCCAAAGGCGAGCAGTCCCATAAACATTATTGATTTCATATAATTTGCTTTTTTATTTTCTTCTTTATCGCCTGCAAAATTCGTAACATTATTTATATTCTCAAAGTTCTAAAAAGGACAATTATTGGCTTATTTTTCCCTTTGTTTTCGACTAATACAAAGAGAGGACATGATGAAAAAGAATCATGCCCTCTCAGTTCGAATATATTCTACCAGAAATGTTAGCAGCCCCTTGGTTGTAACATTGGTTTCATCATAATTCCAAGACTAATGTTTCACGAGGCTGCATCTTCAATTCCTTGCCCAACTGGATGGTCTTGCCCGTCAGTACATCCTTTCCTGTTGCATGTCCTTGCAGAATCTCTGCATAGATGCTTAGGTTAGCAGTTGTTTCCTTGTCGCTACCATTCAGTATCACAAATACCGTCTTGTCATTTAGCTGACGTGCATAAGCATATACACTGTTCTCCACCAAGAAGTGTGTCATGCTACCCTTGCTAATCACTTCATTGCCTTTTCGCCAGTGTAGGATGGTCTTGTAGAAGTTGTAGCATTCGTTTTGTGCACTGGTGCGCCCAGCTGCTGTAAATGCATTCTGTTTGTCACCCTTCCATCCGCCAGGGAAGTCCTTACGCACATAACCATCGGTAATGGTCTTTACACCATTCATCAGTACTTCTGTGCCATAGTACAATTGAGGAATACGAGGAACTGTAAGTAACATGGTCACAGCCTGTTTCAGTGAAGCAAAGTCTTGCCCTTCTTCTAGATATCGGTCGGTATCATGGTTCTCGATGAAAGTCAGCACCGATAAAGGGTTAGGGTAGAGGAAATCATAGACAAAGTTGTTATAGATACGGTCGAGACCTTGGCCCTGTCCGTCGCTCTGTTCCTTCTTGGCGATGTTCACTTTCTCATAGAAACTGAAGTCCATCACGGTGGTCAGGTTACTGTTCAGTGGCTTAGCCAACTTTGAGTCTATCTGGAACCAAGCAGTGAAAGCGGGCTCGGTTACCCATGACTCACCAACAACATTAAAGTTAGGGTACTCTTTGTTGATAGCCTTCATCCAATGGCTCATCGCCTGATAATCAGCATAAGGGTAGGTATCCATGCGGATGCCGTCGATGTCTGCATATTCTACCCACCAGATACTGGTTTGCATCAAATAGGTCATCACATGTGGGTTGTTCTGATTCAAGTCGGGCATGCCACGAACAAACCAGCCGTTGGCCATACGGTCGAAGTCGTGCTTCGAGGCGTATGGATCTACCACAGGGGTAAGGCGGTAGTTGGTCTGCACGAAGTTTTCTTGATAGTCAGAATGATTGAACCAGTCGCGAGAAGGCATATCCTTTAACCATATATGTTCACTGCCACAATGGTTGAAGATCATGTCCATCACTACCTTGAGACCTTTCTCGTGTGCCTTCACAATAAGCTGACGATATTCCTCATTGCTGCCGAAACGAGGGTCAACCTTATAATAGTCGGTAGTAGCATAGCCGTGATAGGAACCGCCACGCATATTGTTTTCCAATACAGGAGTGAACCACAGGGCTGTAACACCTAAGTCGGTAAAATAGTCAAGGTGTTGCTCAATGCCTTTCATATCACCGCCATGACGCGCACTTGGTTGGCTACGGTCCACCTTGTAGTCCGACATACCCTTGATATTGTCAATGCTCTCATCGCCATTGGCAAAGCGGTCGGGCATTAGCAGATAAAGCACATCGCTACTGTTGAAACCGATATGCTCTTCTCCCTTCTTAGTACGAGCTTTCAACTCATATTCCTGTTTGATTTGTTGTTTGTCTTTTGTGAAGGTAAGCTGCATCTTTCCAGGTTTGGCATCTTTGATATTGAGATACACCAACAAGTAATTGCGGCTTTCCAATGTAACGGTGTTGGTAATCTCCACGCCAGGGTAGTCGGTAGATACTTGCGAGAAGCCGATGTCGTTACCATACACCATCAGTTGCAACTCATGCTGTTGCAGTCCAACATACCAGTAGGGTGGGTCAATCTTGTTAATTGTTGCGGCTTGGGAGATGATGCTGAGCATCAAGAATCCCAATAAATAAAATAGTTTCTTCATGGTATAATGACATTGTGTATATAGTACAAAGATAAAAAGAAAAGCGGAGAAAGCATCAAGCTTTCCCCGCTTTTTTATCAGCGATTAAAAAAAATACTTTAAATCAAGAAGCCCAGCAGCACACCAGCTGCTACAGCTGAACCGATCACACCGGCCACGTTCGGACCCATAGCCTGCATGAGCAGGTAGTTAGATGGGTCATACTCCAGACCAACGTTCTGAGAGATACGAGCAGCATCAGGTACAGCAGATACACCTGCGTTACCAATCAACGGATTGATCTTGTTGCCTTCTTTCAGGAACAGGTTAAAGAACTTCACGAACAGCACGCCAGAAGCGGTTGCAATCACGAATGACAATGCACCCAGACCGAAGATGAGCAGTGAGTTCACAGTGATGAACTCAGATGCCTGAGTAGAGCAACCTACGGTGAAGCCCAACAGGATGGTTACTACGTCGATTAACTGGTTGCGGGCAGTTTCTGCCAAACGACGGGTCACGCCACTTTCCTTCAGCAGGTTACCGAAGAACAGCATACCCAACAGAGGCAGACCTGAAGGCACCAGGAAGGCAGTCAGCAACAGACCTACGATTGGGAAGATCACCTTCTCATTCTTAGAAACGGCTCTTGGAGGTTTCATACGGATAACGCGCTCCTTCTTGGTAGTAAGCAGTCGCATGATAGGTGGCTGAATCACAGGCACCAGTGCCATGTAAGAGTAAGCAGCCACAGCGATGGCACCCATCAAGTTTGGTGCCAGCTTACTAGATAGGAAGATAGCGGTAGGACCGTCAGCACCACCGATGATACCGATAGCACCTGCCTGCTGAGGATCGAAGCCCAGCAACAGAGCCAGCATGTAAGCACCAAAGATACCGAACTGGGCAGCTGCACCGATGAGCACCAGACGAGGCTGGGAAATCAGGGCTGAGAAGTCGGTCATAGCACCGATGCCAAGGAAGATCAGTGGTGGATACCAGCCGTTTGTTACACCTCCGTACAGAATATTGAATACGGAGTTAGATTCATATACACCTACTTTCAAACCTGCATCGAGGTTGAAAGGCACGTTACCTACCAGGATACCGAAGCCAATTGGTACGAGCAACATAGGCTCGAACTCCTTGGTCACAGCCAGGTAGATGAATACCAAACCCACAAGGATCATAATCCAGTTGCCCAGGGTAGCATTAGCATAACCTGTGTACTCCCAGAATGTCTGCAGGTTGGATCCTAAGAAACTAATAAATTCTCCCATATTCTTTATTCAATAACTATAAGGTCAGTACCTTCAAGGATAGAATCACCCTTGCTTACATTAATTGCTACAACCTTTCCATCGCGATCGGAAGGAATGTTGTTCTCCATCTTCATGGCTTCCAGCACCATCAGTACCTGTCCGCGCTTCACCTCGTCGCCAACATTTACCTTGATCTGCAGGATTACACCTGGCAGAGGAGACTTGATGCCACTCTTGCCACCGCCACCTGCTGGACGGCTAACCTTTGCAGGTTCTGGAGCTGCAGCAGCTGCAGGAGCAGCAGCGGCAACTACTGGGCGAACTACCTTCTTAGGAGCAGCCGGAGCCTTCTCCATCTCTACTGTGTAGGGAACTCCGTTCACCTCTACATGAGCGATGTTTTCTTCAATATCGCCAATAGTAACGTTATACTTGTTACCATTGATTGTATATTTATATTCTTTCATTGTTTATATTACTACTTTTAAATATGGTGTAATTATTTTCTTACTACAGGTATCTGTCGCATAGCGAAAGCCTTGTTGCTCCAAGAAGATTCTTCTACCTTTGGATCGGTGTGGATGGTCAGCACCATGTCCTCGATATCGTGAACATCGTTCTGCATGTCATGCAGCGCCATACCGATGGCAGCAAATACTTCACCAGGAGTCTCACCGGCTTTGTTGTCGGCAACGGCAGCAACTGGAGAGTCACCAGCTTTGGCGCCCTGTGCCTTCAGCTCGTTCTTCTTAGCCATGTTCATAGAAACCTTGGCCTGCAGACTGAATGCAAAGAACAACAGGATCAAGCAGCTGAACACAACTGTCATAGCTGTGATGGCCATGCCTACACCAGCGGGGTCTTTCTCACGGAAAGTAACCATCTTTACGTTAACATCGTTAACCTTGTTGCTGGTGTTAGGAGTGACGTATGCATTCTCGTTTCTATCAGGGTATTTTACCTCCCAGTTTTCTGCGCCACGCTCAGTCTTTGTTTGGTCAATACGGCCATAAGACTGGTCTGGTTGAAGAATAGCAGGAATCTTTACCTCGTCAATCAAGTCCTTGTTTGAGTTATACAAACGTATGGTAGTAGCCTTGGTACGATCCAAAGTAAAGTCGGTGTGCAGAACTCCCTTATGAGGCTGTCCGTCTGCCCACAGCACGATGTGCTGGCGAGCAGGTACGATAGTCACTTGGTCGCCCTTTGGGATAGTATATTGCGCAGCAGAGCCACCCTCTTGTTGTGCCTCGAGGATGTAGCCAGCAACATCTATCTGTCCATAATATTTAACGAATAATTCTATCCATGCGCTATGCTCACCATATTCATCAGTAGCGTTGGTTTCGTTCTCCATCATCACCTCGTTGATCAACACCTTGCTGTCGGTCGACAACTGACGGCATGATGAAAGGCTCACTGCCAGCACGAAGGCAAGAATTATTCCAAAATTGATTTTCTTCATAAATACTTTTCAATTTAATGATTACAGTGGAATATTGCCATGCTTCTTAGCAGGAGTGGTCTGACGCTTGTTCTTCAGCTGCTCCAGAGCGCGGATGATGCGGAAGCGAGTGTTGCGAGGCTCAATCACATCATCAATGTAGCCATAAGAAGCTGCATTGTAAGGATTAGCGAACAACTTCTGGTATTCAGCTTCCTTCTCAGCCAGGAATGCCTTAGGATCTTCCTTCTCCTTTGCTTCCTTAGCAAACAGCACTGCTACAGCACCAGCAGCACCCATCACAGCGATCTCAGCGGTTGGCCAAGCGTAGTTGATATCAGCACGCAGCTGCTTGCAACCCATCACGATGTGAGAACCACCATAGCTCTTACGCAGGGTAACGGTTACCTTTGGTACAGTAGCTTCACCGAAAGCGTACAGCAACTTAGCACCATGCAGAATCACACCATTGTATTCCTGACCAGTACCTGGCAAGAATCCAGGAACGTCAACCAGTGTTACCAATGGAATATTGAATGCATCGCAGAAACGAACGAAGCGAGCACCCTTACGAGAAGCGTTGCAGTCGAGCACACCTGCCATCATCTTAGGCTGGTTAGCTACCACACCAACAGACTGGCCATTCATGCGAGCGAAACCAACGATGATGTTCTTAGCATAGTTCTTGTGCACTTCCAGGAACTCGCCGTTATCAACGATAGCGCCAATCACCTCATACATGTCGTATGCGTGGTTAGGATTATCAGGAATAATCTCGTTCAGAGAATCCTCAACACGATCGATTGGGTCGTTGCAAGCCTTGCGTGGAGCCTCTTCCATATTGTTCTGTGGAATATAGCTGATAAGGTTGCGGATCAATGCCAGCGCATCTTCCTCAGTAGAAGCGGTGAAGTGAGTAACACCTGACTTTGAAGAATGAACGCTTGCACCACCCAGGTTCTCCTCGTTCACATCCTCGCCAGTAACGGTCTTTACCACCTTAGGACCAGTAAGGAACATGTATGAAGTACCTTCCATCATGATGGTGAAGTCGGTCAGAGCAGGAGAATAAACAGCACCACCTGCGCAAGGACCGAAGATACCTGAAATCTGAGGGATAACACCAGAAGCCAGGATGTTGCGCTCGAAAATCTCAGAATAGCCAGCCAAAGCATTAACAGCCTCCTGGATACGAGCACCACCAGAGTCGTTGATACCAATGCAAGGAGCACCCATACGCATAGCGAGGTCCATCACCTTGCAGATTTTCTGTGCCATTGTCTCAGACAGAGAACCACCGAAAACGGTGAAGTCCTGTGCAAAGACATAAACAAGACGGCCGTCGATGGTACCGCAACCGGTTACGACGCCGTCGCCCAGGAAGTGCTTCTTCTCTTGACCGAAGTTAGTGCAACGATGCTGCACAAACATGTCGATTTCCTCGAAGCTGCCTTCATCCAACAGCATGGTGATGCGCTCACGAGCTGTGTACTTACCTTTATCGTGCTGCTTTTCGATAGCTTTTTCGCCACCACCGAGACGAGCCTTAGCACGAAGCTCGATCAGTTCTTTAATCTTTTCAACCTGATTACTCATTGTATTGTAACGATTATAATTATTTATTCGGATTTTCACAAAGTTCGGTCAGCACGGCTGCTGTTGATTTGGGATGCAAGAACGCGATGTTCAGACCTTCAGCACCCTTGCGAGGAGCCTTGTCGATCAGTGCAACGCCCAGACCCTCAGCCTCTGCCAATGCGTTAGCTACGCCATCTTCAACACAGAATGCCAAGTGATGTATGCCGCCACGGCCACCGTTCTTCTCAATAAACTTAGCGATGGTGCTTTCAGGGCTTGTTGCCTCCAACAGCTCCAGCTTCACTTCGCCAACCTTCAGGAAGGCAGTCTTCACCTTTTGGTCTTCTACAACCTCAATGTTGTAGCATTTCAATCCTAAAACATTCTCGAAATAGGGGAGAGCTTTCTCAATGCTGGGAACTGCGATGCCCAGATGCTCAATGTGTGAAATTTTCATTTGTTTATTTGTTTAAAAAATTAATATTTTCCTATTTGACTGCAAAGTTACACAATTCTATTAAGAGTAGAAAATTTTTTTAGCCCTAATTGTTGTCAAAAATTATACAAATTGCATTATCTTTGCCCTATCAAAACCCAAAAGCGAATAAAATGTCTGAATTAGCTCCGTTGATAGCCGACCTGGCGCTTATACTGCTTTGCGCAGGTGTGATGACCCTGCTCTTCAAGAAACTCAAGCAACCTTTGGTGTTGGGCTATATTGTGGCAGGTTTCTTGGCAAGTCCGCACCTCAGCTATACCCCATCGGTAGTGGATAACGAGAGCGTACATGTGTGGGCTGACATAGGTGTGATATTCCTCTTGTTTGCTTTAGGTCTGGAGTTCAGTTTCAAGAAGATTGTAAAGGTAGGAGGGTCGGCCGTCATTGCTGCGTGCACCATCATCTTCTGCATGATATTCCTTGGGGTAACCGTAGGTTCCGTTTTTGGTTGGAGCCGCATGGATTGCCTCTTCCTGGGCGGTATGTTGGCTATGTCATCCACCACCATCATCTACAAAGCATTTGCCGATCTTGATTTGTTCAACAAGCAGTTCACCCAGTTGGTGATGAGCATCCTCATCCTTGAGGATATCTTGGCCATTGTTCTCATGGTGTTATTGTCCACTATGGCGGCGAGCAATAATGTTCAAGGCCTTGAGTTGTTGTTCAGCATCGGCAAGTTAGGTTTCTTCCTTATCCTGTGGTTTGTTGTGGGTATCTGGCTGATACCTCTGCTCTTACGCAAGACCCGCAAACTCATGAGTGATGAGACATTGTTGATAGTATCGTTGGCTTTGTGTTTCTTCATGGTGGTGATAGCCGCTAAGACAGGTTTCTCAGCAGCATTTGGCGCCTTCATCATGGGCTCCATTCTGGCAGAGACGGTCGAAGCCGAACACATCGATCACTTAGTCAAGCCCGTGAAAGACCTTTTTGGCGCCATCTTCTTCGTGTCTGTGGGTATGATGGTTGACCCTTCGATGATCATAACATACGCTGTCCCCATCCTTGTCATTACCCTTACCATCCTGTTGGGACAAAGCATCTTTGGCTCCATGGGTGTACTGCTCTCTGGACAGACGCTGAAAACCTCCATGCAGTGTGGCTTCAGTTTGACACAAATCGGTGAATTCGCCTTTATTATAGCATCCTTGGGCGTATCGTTAGGTGTCACAAGTGATTTCTTGTATCCCATTGTGGTGGCGGTTTCTGTGATAACCACCTTCCTTACGCCCTATATGATACGTTTGGCAGAACCCGCTTCAGACTTCGTTGAGGCCCGCATGCCCGAGAAGTGGAAAGTGGCTTTGGCACATTATGCCAGCGGTACGCGCAACGTCAACCACGACAGCGATTGGAAGCGATTCTTGGTGATTATTATCCGCAGTACAGTCATCTATACCATCGTATGTGTGGCCATCGTCACCATCTTCCTTAATTTTGTACAACCCTTTGTAACAGGCATCATCCCGGGTGTTTGGGGCAACCTGTTGGTAGCAGTGGTAACCATCATGTTCTTGGCTCCTTTACTGCGTGCCATCATGGTCAAGGGCAACCATAGCGAGGAGTTTATTTCCTTATGGCAAGATCCCAAGAACCATGCTCCGCTGCTTGTCACTGTAGTATTTAGAGTGCTGATAGCCATGATATTCCTGATGTTTGTTATATCATCACTTTTTGATATATCACTTGCATGGATATTTGGAGTAGCACTGATTCTGGCTGCAGGAATGATTATTTCCAGGAACCTGAAACACCAGTCAAATCTCATAGAAAATATCTTCTTCAAGAACTTGCGCTCTCGTGAGATCAAGGCCGAATACTTAGGAACCAAGAAACCCGATTATGCAGGTAGGCTGATGTCGAAGGATATCCACTTGGCCGACTTTGAAGTACCTGCTGAGGTAGAGTGGGTGGGCAGTACTTTGAAAGACCTCAATTTCGGCAAGCTCTATGGCGTGCATGTGGTGTCCATCATACGTGGCAAGAAGCGCATCAACGTACCTAAGGCATACGACCGTGTGTATCCCAAGGACCGCATACAGGTGATTGGTACGGATGCCGAACTGGCTAAATTCCGTAACGTACTTATACCAAAGATGGAGTTTGAGGAAGATCTCTATGAACGTGGTGAGATGATATTGCGCCAGTTTGTCATTGACGAAAATTCGCCTTTCTTAGGGAAAAACATGATAGATAGTGGCATCCGCAACCGCTACCATTGCATGATTGTGGGCGTGGAACGAGGTTCCGACGAACTGCATGCGGCCAATCCGCACGAACTGTTCCAGTTTGGCGATGTGGTGTGGATAGTAGGCGAGCGGGCAGCTGTTCAGGCGGTAGTTAGCGGAGGATATGCTATTTCTTACGATTAAAATGCATGATTTATGGAAAAAGTACAGTGGGGATTTATAGGTTGTGGAGAAGTGACCAAGTATAAGAGCGGACCAGCGTTTCAGAAGATACACAATTCCGAAGTGGTGGCCGTGATGAGTCGTGAATTGACGAAAGCCAAGGACTATGCCCAAGAGAGAGGCATTCCCAAATGGTACGACGATGCATCAGAATTGGTGAACGACCCTGATGTGAATGCCGTGTACATTGCTACCCCCCCATCTTCTCATGCCACCTATGCCATTATGGCCATGAAAGCAGGGAAGCCGGTTTATATAGAGAAGCCAATGGCAGTAACCTACGAGGATTGTTGTCGCATCAATCGCATCTCCGAAGAAACAGGAGTGCCATGTTTCGTAGCGTACTATCGCCGATACCTTCCCTATTTCCAGAAAGTGAAGCAACTGGTTGAAGACGGAGCCATCGGTAATATAGCCAACATACAGATACGCTTTGCAGTACCACCTCGTGACCTAGACTTCACTGGAGTGCAACCCTGGCGATTACAACCTGATATCGCAGGCGGTGGTTACTTCTATGATTTGGCCCCTCATCAGTTGGATATGATTCAGTATATCTTCGGCATCATAGTCGAGGCAGCCGGCCACAAAGCCAATCGAGGCGGTTTGTATCAGGTGGAGGATTCGCTGAGTGCCTGTTTCCAGTTTGAAAGCGGATTGGTAGGCAGTGGTTCTTGGTGCTTTGTGGCACAGGAGTCGGCCCGTGAAGACCGTATCGTAGTGATAGGCGACAAAGGTACCATCAGCTTCTCCGTCTATACGTATGAGCCCATCAGACTATATACTGAAGGCAAGTGTGAGGAATTTGTAATAGAGAATCCAACCTATGTACAACAGCCAATCATTCAAGCAGTTGTTGACCATTTGTTAAAGCATAAGATATGTACCTGCGATGGTGAAAGTGCCACGCTTACCAACTGGGTGATGGATAAAATCCTTGGAAAGATATAACAAAACAGGCTGCCAATTAGCAGCCTGTTTTTATTCATTTTCATCCTCATCCTCTTCTTCGAAATCGAAGTCAAAATCACCGAGAAAGACAGGATCGGTAAAGTCGTCCAACTCACGTCGCTCTTTCTTGGTAGGTCGTCCTGTTCCTTTGGCACGATTAACAAAACCGCTAATCTTGCTCACTTCTAGGATTTCAAGTTGATCGGGAGCCGTCACGTTTTCTATCATGTTAGGCACCAACTTGGCACCCACACGTTTCTCAATGGCTTGCAGTGCCTTGAACGACCAGGTAATAGGGGGCTTCTTTACACTCACCACATCCCCCTCCTTCACGGTATGAGCCGGTTTGGCCTGAATGCCGTTCAGCAACACACGACCTTTCTTGCAGGCTTCTGCAGCTATCGATCTTGTCTTGTAGATACGCACGGCCCACAACCATTTGTCGATTCTAGCGCTTCCCATAGCTATTTCTTATTAAACTGGTTCATGGTGATATTTATCCCTGCTAAGCAGAAGCTCTTGATCATCTCACAGGCCATGTCCAAACGCTCGGGCAGTATTTTCTGGTCGTCATCATCAAACTCACCCAACACAAAATCCACCTGACCACCACGAGGAAACTCGTTGCCAATGCCAAAACGCAGTCGGGCGTAAGCTTGCGTACCCAAGATATCAGCAATGTGTTTCAGTCCGTTATGCCCCGCATCGCTACCCTTGGGCTTCAGTCGCAGTTCGCCCACGGGCAGTGCCAAATCATCCACCACCACCAGCAGGTTTTCTAGTGCAATGTTCTCTTCTTTCATCCAGTAGCGCACCGCGTTGCCACTCAGGTTCATGAATGTTGAAGGCTTCAGAAGCACGATTTGTCGGCCTTTGATGTTCACACGGTTCACAAACCCATACCTTCGATCTTCCCAAGCCGGTGCGTTGTTCTTTTCGGCAAACCTGTCCACCACCATAAATCCCATGTTATGACGGGTTTTAAGGTATTCAGGGCCAATGTTACCCAAGCCAACTACCAGATACTTAATCATATTGTCGGTTGCCTGTTGCTTTGATGGTTTGCCAAAGCCGAGCAGACGAAATAATTTCCACATTGTTATTAACGAAAAAAGCGGATTGATGCATCCCATAGGGTGGTGCGCCAATCCGCCATGTTAGTTATTGGTTCTGTCCAGCGATTACTGAGCAGCTGCGGCATCCTTTGACTGACGAGTTGCAGCAACCATGCAAACAACAGCTGTCTTAGGATTCACCAGCTCGAGGTTCTCGTAGCTCAGATCAGCAATCTTCTTAGCCTTACCCAGACCCATGTCAGTTACGTCAACTGTCAGGATTTCAGGGATGTTGGTATAGATAGCCTTTACTTTCAGTGAACGCATCAGTTGACGCATCTTACCACCGGCTTTCACACCCACTGCCAAGCCTTGCAGCTTCAGAGGTACCTCCATCACGATAGGCTTCTTGTCGTTAATCTCCAGGAAGTCCATGTGCAGGATAGTATCCTTAACAGGGTGGAACTGAATCTCACGAACGATAGCGGTGTGAGTTTCACCATCGATAGTCAGGTTTACATAGTGGATGTCAGGAGTGTACACCAACTTACGTACATCAGCATTCTTAACGCTGAAGTTAACATTCTTCTTGCCACCATAGAGTACGCATGGAATCATGGCTTCTCTACGCATAGCCTTCAAGACCTTCTGCTGCTCAGAAGAACGCTCAGCGATTGTTCTTGCAGAACCAGTTAAATCAAAACTTTTCATTGTTAATTTTTTAAATGTGTTACTCTAAAATTAAGTTCTCTTGCTTAATTCACCATCACACGGTGCGTGTTAAAACACTCAATGATTTCAAAAAAGCGGTGCAAAGGTACAACACTTTTCTGAATTCTCAAAATATCTGCTTAAAAATCGATGTCAATTTTCAGAGGCTCATCCAACGCAGCGGTATCCTCAGCAGGTGCCTCTTCGGTCTTTTCTTGTGGGGCAGGAGCCTCGTACGGCTGACGTTCCTTGATAAAGGCCACTGCCTCGTTCAAGCTATTGCAGAACTTGTCGAAGTCCTCCTTATATAAGAATATCTTATGCTTCTCATAGCTCACCTGTGCATCATCACCCTCGCCAGTAACGATTTTCTTGCTCTCTGTGATGGCGAGAAACAGTTCATCCTTACGGCTTTTCTTCACGTCCATGTAATAGATTCTCTTACCGGCCTTCACTGATTGTGAATAAACAATCTCCTTGTCGCCGTTTTCAACAGCACTTTTTTTCTTGTAATCTTCCATAATCAATTGTTTTAGTATAACTTTTTCCAATTAGTGCCCAAAGTTGGTTATTTTTTTTTATCTGACCAAGAAAAAAACAGAGTTTATGTGGTTACGATAAAAAAAATGCCTACCTTTGCACCAGATTTGTAGTTGAAGAATTATAACTTTTATGATAAACAGAGTTCTTATCCGATTGAAAATTATCCAGATTGTGTATGCTTACTACCAGAATGGTAGCAACAACCTGGATGCCGCTGAGAAAGAATTGCTTTTCAGCCTGTCTAAAGCCTACGACCTTTATAACTATTTGCTGTTGCTCATGGTGGATCTCACAGAATGTGCCTCCAGGCGCATTGAGAATGCCAAGCTGAAGAAGCTGGCCACCGCCGATGATCTTCATCCCAACATGCGTTTTGTTACCAACAAATTCATAGCACAGTTGCAGAACAACAAGATGCTGCTTGACTACCAGGAACGACAGAAACGCTCGTGGCTTACCGACCATGAAGAGTTCACCAAGCAGTTGTTGGATAAGATTCAGGCCTCTGACGTTTATAAGGACTATATGGCCAAAGACGAAACCACCTATGCGGAAGACCGTGACTTCTGGCGTACAATGTATAAAATCTTCATCAACAAGAACGTTGACTTGGAAAGTCTGTTGGAGGAGATGAGCCTTTATTGGAACGACGACAAGGAGATCGTTGATACGTTTGTGCTGAAGACCATCAACCGATTCGACGAAAAGAATGGAGCCGACCAGGAACTGCTCCCTGAGTTCAAGGATGAGGAAGACCGCACCTATGCCGTGCGCCTGTTGCGTCGCTCTGTACTCAACTGCAACGAGTATCGTCATCTGGTGAGCGACAATACCCGCAACTGGGACATCACCCGTGTGGCCTTTATGGATGTGGTCATCATGCAGGTAGCCCTGGCAGAGATCCTGAGTTTCTCTAACATCCCCGTCAGCGTGTCGCTCAACGAGTATGTCGAGATTGCCAAATACTACAGTACGCCTAAGAGTGGATCGTTTGTTAATGGCACGCTGGATGGCATCGTGAAGAAGCTCCGTAAAGAAGGAAAAATAACTAAAAATTGAATAATATGAATGTAATGTTACAAGCTCCCGCAGCAGGAATGGATACATCTATGATGTGGATCATGTTGATCCTGATGTTCGTCATCATGTATTTCTTTATGATCCGTCCACAGAACAAGAAGCAGAAAGAAATCGCCCAGTTCCGCAGATCACTGCAGGTAGGCCAGTCGGTCATCACAGCAGGTGGTATCCACGGAACCATCAAGGAGATCAACGACAACGACGTGATGTTGGAGATCGACCGCAATGTCAAGGTACGTGTGGACAAGAACTCCATCTTTGCAGCCGCTGCCGATGCCAACACCAATGCCGCACAGACAAAGTAATCGTCGTTGAAAAAGCGTTTTTGGCATATTATACGTAAAGTGAGGGACTTCTTGCTGAGTAAAAACAGCAAGGAAGTCTTCACTTTTCTCTTTTTCTTGGTGATTGCCGCCCTGTTCTGGTTGGAACAGACGCTCGACAGTGAGTATGAGGTAGATGTCAAGGTACCCCTGAAGCTGAAGAATGTGCCTGAGAGCATTGTCATCACATCCGACTTCCCCGAGGAGCTTACCGTCACCTTGCGTGATAAGGGCAATACCTTGCTCAACTATCAGCTCACTAAGCGCTTCTATCCCATCAATATCGACTTTGCCGAGCACCAGAACCGCCGTCACCATGTGTCTTTGTTAAGCAACGTCTATAACAAGTCCATCACGGCACAGTTGGCCAACTCAACTACGGTAACAGCCATTGAGCCAGACACCATTGATTATTACTATTCCGAAGGGAAGTCAAAGAAAGTGCCTGTGCGATTGCAGGGTAGGGTGACACCCGGACAACAGTATTACATCAGTGACACCATCTTCAGTCCTGCCCAGGTTACCGTATATGCTCCCCAGGGGGCACTTGACACCGTTAAGGTGGCCTACACCAAGTTTTTCGAAGACACACAGATAGAAGACACTTTGCGTCGTCAGGTCGAACTGGTGAGCGGTAAAGGCGTCAAGTTTGTCCCTGATGTGGTGGAAGTTACCCTGCCCGTAGATATCTATACGGAGAAGTCGGTCGAGGTGCCCATCGAGGGCGTCAATTTCCCAGCTGGCAAGACCTTGCGTGCCTTCCCGTCTAAGGTGAAGGTTACTTTCCATGTCGGACTGACCAAGTACCTCGATATTAAACCCGAAGATTTTCGCGTAATGGTAACCTACGAAGAGTTGCGTAAGCTCGATGGCGAGAAATACCAGGTCAAGCTCAAGAAGCAGCCCAAGGGCGTGAGCCAGGTGCGCTTCTATCCCGCACAGATAGATTTCCTCATCGAAAATGTTACCAAAGATGACGCCGACTAAGATAGGCATCACAGGAGGTATAGGCAGTGGTAAGAGCGTAGTGGCTCATATACTGCAATCGTTAGACATCCCTGTGTTCGATTGCGATGCCGAGTCAAAGCGCCTCACCGCTGTTCATCCCGTTATCCGCCAGCAACTCATAGACCTGGTAGGCCCCGAAGTTTTTACGGTAAACAGTCAGCTGAACAAGCAGCTTCTAGCCAACTATTTGTTTGCTTCTGCCGAGCATGTGCAGCAGGTCAACGCCATTATCCACCCCGTACTGAAAGACTATTTCCGTCAGTGGGTACCAGCGCAAAACGCCCCGATGGTTGCCATCGAGTCGGCCATCCTCTTCGAAGCAGGCTATGACGATGTGGTAGATACCGTCATCATGGTGTCAGCCCCCCTGGAAGTACGCATTGCCCGCGCCATGCAGCGCGACGGATCCACACGAGAGGCTGTTGAGGAACGTATCCGTCAGCAGATGGACGACAAAGAAAAATGCCGTCTCAGTCAGTTTGTTATCGTCAACGACGGAGAAGTGCCCGTCATCCCGCAGGTTTTGGAAATAATTAACACATTATCTCAAAAATAATACGTATCTTCGCACCGTAAAAATATAAAAACAATAAGCATTATGTTGAAAACCATTTTATCTATTTCAGGTAAGCCAGGTCTTTACAAGCTGGTTTCACAGGGTAAGAATATGCTCATCGTCGAGTCATTGATAGACGGCCGTCGCTCACCTGCCTATGGAAATGACAAGATTGTATCATTAGGCGATATCTCCATGTTTACCAATGCCGACGACGTGTCTCTTCGCCAAGTGTTGAAGAATATGTTGGAAAAGGAAAAGGGTGCCGAGGTAGCTATGGATGTCAAGAAAGCCAGTACCGCAGAGTTGGCAGCCTATCTTGAGCAAGTGTTGCCCGATTTCGATCGCGACCGTGTGCATCCCAACGATATCCGCAAGCTCATCAGCTGGTACAACATACTGGTGAAGAGCGGCAACACCGACTTTGAAGAAAAGGAGGAAGCACCTGCTGCTGAGGGCGCTCAGGCAGAGTAACATGCTACAACCCGTGTGTAAAGCGTTTCTGGGCGCTGGGTTTAGACAAAAAAAGAACGGAGAGCTTCACAGCCCTCCGTTTTTATTTTAAAGTTATTTGCATTCTAAGAAATCAAGCAAGCTCAGTTTGCTGAGCCAGCAGCTTTTGCAGCTTGCTTTTCAACACCTGGCACATAGCGCCATTACCCATTCTTTGATAACGCTCAATGCTATACTTCAGCATTGAAATAGTGTTTGCATTCTTTGTCATATTAACCTCCTTCTTTAGGTCTTTGCTCTCACCAAAGACTGGTTAAACAATCTTTTTACCTCTCTTAAATACCTATTGTTTTATTTTGACGCTGCAAAATTACAAATAATTTTTCAAAAAACATGCTTTTCAACATAAAAATTACATAATTTAACATCGCAACCCCAAGAATATCGGTCAAGTCTATTGCTAAAACAATACAAATAGACTATCTTTGCCCATAGTTATTAGGAAGTTAAACATTAAAACTTTATTATTATGGGCGAGATTGTTAAAGAAAAGCTGTCTGACGATGTTTTGGAAGGAGCTACTGGTGGTGGTGGCATTTTGCACGTTACGTTAACAGACAAAGATTCGGGTGGTACTCAACGGATAACCATCAAAACAGGACAAAAGAAAATAGGAGTCAAACCTTAATATGAGGTAGTTTTCTTGCATTTCTCATTGACTAACCTAAATCTAATATACTATGATCATCGGAATTCCAAAAGAAATTAAAAACAATGAGAATCGAGTAGGCATGACCCCTATGGGTGTTGCCGAGTTGGTGCGTCACCGTCATACTGTGGTGGTGCAGCATACCGCAGGTGAGAACAGCGGCTTTAGCGACGACGAGTATGTCAAGGCTGGAGCCATGATTTTGCCCGCCATTGAAGATGTGTATGCCACCTCAGAAATGATAGTGAAGGTAAAAGAGCCTATTGCACCGGAATACAAACTGGTGAAGCCTAACCAGGTATTGTTTACCTATTTCCATTTTGCTGCCGACGAAGAGCTGACTCATGCCATGATGAAGCGCAAGGCTGTGTGCATTGCCTACGAGACCGTAGAGCGTGCCGACCATAGCTTGCCGTTGCTGATCCCTATGAGCGAGGTAGCAGGTAAGATGGCCGTACAGGAAGGCGCCACCTATCTGAAGAAGATCCATGGTGGTAAGGGCGTATTGCTGGGTGGCGTTTCAGGCGTGAAGCCCGGCAAGGTGCTGATCTTGGGTGGTGGACGCGTAGGGCGTAATGCCGCCATTGTAGCAGCCGGCATGGGTGCCGATGTCACCATTGCCGATGTGAGCCTCGATTGCCTGCGCTATCTTGATAGCATCATGCCCGCCAATGTGCACACCATGTATGCCTCCCGCATGCAGATAGAACGTGAGTTGGCCGATGTTGACTTGGTCATTGGCTCCGTACTGATACCAGGCGACAAGACGCCTCACCTCATCACACGCGATATGCTGAGCTTGATGCAGCCAGGCACTGTGTTGGTAGATGTAGCCATCGACCAAGGCGGATGCTTCGAAACCAGTCACCCCACCACGCACAGCGAGCCAGTATATGTCCTCGATGGCATCGTGCACTATGCCGTAGCCAATATTCCAGGAGCCGTGAGCCGTACTTCTACCTTTGCCCTCACCAATGCCACACAGCCTTATACATTGGCTTTGGCCGACAAAGGCTGGAAGCGTGCTTGCAAGGAGGATCCTTCCTTGCTGAAGGGTCTGAACATGGCAGGTGGAAAAGTTACCTACAAAGCCGTAGCCGATTGCTTTGGCCTCGACTACACTCCTGCCGAGCAAGTATTGTAACTTTGCTTTGCATTTAATCTTTAAACAGCAAGCCCGATGAACGTAAGCTCATCGGGCTTACTTGTTTATATATAGATGGGACCATGTCCCATGCACGAAGTTGTACTCATTGCAGTCAGTGCTGCTGTAAGAACCGATATTGCCAATTGAATAACGGATTTCCAAAAGTTCTTGTTTTTCATAGCTAAGTTAGATTAAGGTTAATTACTTGCTCTTCGCCACATGGATGTGCCGGCGGCTGACTGCGAGCAGATATGCCGCCTACACACATCCATTAAGGCTATCGAGCTTTACGGTTTAGATCTGCATGCCGTCGTCGCCGCCACCGCCACCGTTGTCACCACCGTCGTTGCCTCCGGTATTGCCACCAGTGTTACCACCAGTATTGGTGCCAGAACCAGAGCCGCTGTTGCTGCTGCCACCCGCGCGCGTCTGCGCTACAGCCGTAGCGATTGGGGTGAGCGTCTGCACCACGCGTACCTTGTCGTTGATGGTCACCTTCTGGGTATCCACGATGTTGCGCAGTTCCAGAGAACAAGCGTTCTTGAACGCAGGTCCACAGAGGTTGTCCTCGCGGGTCATGTCAGGCAGGAATCGGATGCGGATGCCCTGCACGATGTCGTTAGGGTCAAGGCCTTCCATCTCGGCGATGCTTGACACAGCAGCATCCTTCTTCACCTTTGCGGTGGGGTAGAAAGTACCCAGGTTGCCCAGCTGCACAGGAACGCCTTGTGCCACCAGTTCAGGAAGACATTCGGTAATCTTGATGAGCACTGCCTCGATGACGTCACGGCCAAACAGACTACCATGGTCGGTCATGTGCTTGGCGAAGCCACGCAGAGAGAGTGTCTTCTGCACATCCACCTCAGGATAATACTTGCCGTAACCAGAGTTACCAGTGATTTTGTTCTGACGGAGATTGATCCCCATCGCAATACGTTTAGTTGCCATAATTAAAGTTTAGTTGTATTGGTATTTTGCCACAGACTACTTCGGGCTGTGACTCCCTTTTTTTTGCTTCTTCACCACCGTGGCCTTTGGGGTGTCTTAGCGATTCTCAATTGCACTACAAATATACAAAATAAAAAGGCGTTTTGCAAATTTTTTGGCCAAAAGGCGGCTTTTTGGGATTCAAATTGTAATCATCCCCTCAAAAAAGCCGTTTTTGCCTCTCAGAACAACAAATGGGGTTACAAAAGGGGGTGGGGGAATTAGTTAAAGTAATCGGCTCGATTAAAATAACAAAAAGGCTTGATTAGAATAACAAATTCTGGGGCTGTCTTACCCAAAGAAAATGCAGAGGTTACAAGTTACAAGTTACATCTGCATTTTTCACTATTCTTTCTCAAACCCTATATTTATAGGTTTATCTTATATTAATATTATTAATAATATTAATATAAGATAAAATTTAGATATTAACAATTTATAAGTAACTACATAAAACTTTCAAAATCGATAAATGTAACTTGTAACTTGTAACCTCAAGGTTTCAGCCCCGAAATTACCTTTCTATTAGCCACTTCCACACAGGCACCACGGGTATTCCCACTTCCGTGCCTTCCTCATCGTAAGTAATCAGCAGGCATTTCCATTCCTCGTGCGCCTTGGCATACTTCGCCAATGGTGGCACCTCTCTGTTGTAAGTGGTCACATCCTTGATGCTGTAGGATACTTGGATAGCTAGCTTCTCATCAGGCACGTAGTTTTGTAGTTTTGTAATACTGTCTTTTCATTTCTCCAACGTAGCATACAATTGTTGCAATGCAGTATCGGCATCGCCATTGGCCTCGTTGAGCAAGGTAACAAACTTGGAGCCGATGATGGCACCAGCGGCATTGTCCTGGGCGGCTTTCAAAGTCTGGGCATTGCTGATGCCGAAGCCTATCATGCGGGGATTGCGCAGGTTCATCTGGTGGATGCGACGGAAATACTCTTGCTTCTGTTCGTCAAAGCTTTTCTGGGTGCCTGTAATCGAGGCAGATGATACCATGTAGATAAAGCCATCGGTGTGACTGTCTATCAGTCGGATGCGCTCTTCACTGGTTTCGGGGGTGATTAGCATGATGATACGCAGGTCGTATTTGTCGGCTATGGGCTTTACCACATTGAGGTAGTCCTCAAAGGGCAGATCGGGGATGATGGCGCCACTCACACCAGCTGCTACACATGACTGACAAAACTGCTCAAAACCGTAATGCATGATGGGGTTGAGGTAGCCCATCAGCACCAGGGGGATTTGCACTTGGTCTTTAATGGCTTGCAACTGTGAGAACAGCTTGCTGAGTGTCATGCCGTTCTTCAGTGCTCGCGTAGCGGCGTCCTGAATGACAGGACCGTCGGCCAATGGGTCGCTAAAGGGGATGCCCACCTCTACCATGGCGATGCCGTTGCGTTGCATGGCGAGAATCACATCGCCTGTGCCTTCTAATGTGGGGCAACCTGCACAGAAATAAAGTGAAAGGAGTTTCTTGTCCTTGCTATTTTCAAATAGTGTATTAATCTTGTTCATAATGAGTTAATGAATGTTTTGAGTTTACTAATATCTTTAAGTCCTGGTGCTGTCTCGAAGCGTGAATTGAGGTCGATGCCGATGCACTGGGGATGATGGAATGTCTTGATGCATGACGCGTCGTCTGGTCCTATGCCGCCACTTAAAAGGAAGGGCGTTTCGCCTTTATAGGACTTGAGCACATCCCAATCGAACTTTTCGCCATTACCGCCTACACTTTTGCCTTTGGTGTCGAAGAGGAACATGTCGGCTATCCCTTCATAAGCTTTTGTCTGCTCAAAATCGGTTGGGGCGGCTATGTTGAAGGCTTTAATTATCGACCTTGGCTTCTGGTTTTTGGCCTTTAGCTCTTGGATGTAGGCGGGCGACTCATTGCCGTGCAACTGGATGTAGTCAAGGCTATACTCATCGGCTATGTGACTAACCTGCTCGATGGTCTCATTGACGAACACTCCCACGCGCTTGCAATTCGTAGGCAGATAAGCTGGGCGCTCGCTGACAAAGCGACTTGACTTTGGCCAGAAGATAAAGCCCATGTAGTCGATATTTAACTGCTCAACGGCGCGAATATTGTCGGCATCACGCATGCCACATACCTTGATAATCATATCTTTGAGATAAATTCGTTCAACGCTAATCCAGGGTTATCTGTCTTCATAAAGTTCTCTCCGATGAGGAATCCACGGAAACCGGTTTGTCGCAGGGAGCGCACGGTATCGGGATTTGAGATACCGCTTTCGCTCACTTTCACGGCGTCCTTGGGCAACAGCTCTGCCAAGCGGAAGCTGTTCTCCACATCAGTAACAAAAGAACCTAAGTTGCGGTTGTTGATGCCACAGACATCGGGACTCAGGGCTGCATATTCCAACTCTGCCTCCGAGTGCATCTCCAACAATACTTCTAACCTTAATTCGTGGGCTTTCTGTAACAAAGCTTGGCATTGTGCCTTTGTCAGGCATGCGGCGATGAGTAGTACGGCTGATGCGCCGCAAGCTGCAGCTGCATAGAGTTGTGCCTCGTCGATGATGAAGTTCTTATAGAGAACGGGTAGGGTGACACCTGACTTTCGTGCTTGACGGATATAGTCGTCGTGTCCACCAAAATATTGCTCATCGGTGAGGATGGACAGGGCGGCTGCTCCGTTCTGCTGGTAGCTCAATGGAATCTCATCAGCCCCTCCGTCTTCCTTGATCCATCCTTTTGAGGGGGAACGGCGTTTGAACTCGGCTATGATGCCTGTTGGACTATTTATCAATGCTTGGCGCAATGATGGCTTCGGGGCAGTTAGTCTTGCCATATCGTCATCGCTAAGTGCCTGTACGGCAGCTTTGATTTTAGGCAGCTCCAGTCGCTTCGTGGCTATTATCTGTTCTAAGATATCCATTTGATTATGAGTTGAGTTCTGCAAACTTCTTGAAGGTGCGCAAAGCTGCACCACTATCGATGCTTTCGCGGGCAATGGCTATACATTCTTCAATTTCCTTCTGCCCCTTCTCGAGTACCTGAATGCCAAAAGCGGCATTGGCCAGTACGATGTTCTTTTGTGCAGGTAAGGCACGGTTTTCCAACACGGCATCGAATATTGCTGCCGCTTCTTCCTCGGTGGCACCTCCTACCAGTTCTTCTGGCTTGGCGATGTCGAAACCCAGGTCTTGTGGCTTGAAGATGCGTTCGTAGTTGTTGGTGGTTACCTTGAAATCGCTGGTCAGTGAGATTTCGTCGTAGCCGTCGATGCTGTTGACAATACCATAGTCGATGCCCAACCGCTGATATACATTATTATACAGTCGCATCTGGTCAAGGTTGGCCACACCTAAGAGCTGACACTTGGGTTGTGATGGGTTGACGATAGGACCCAGCAGGTTGAAGATGGTGGGGAATTGCAGTGCCTTGCGGATAGGACCTACAAACTTCATTGCCTTGGCAAAGAGCTGGGCATGCAGATAAACGATGCCTGCCTCGTTGATGGAACGGTTCAGACGGTCAATGTCGTCTGTAAACTTGATGCCGTGGTGCTGAATCACGTTGCTGGCACCACTTACCGATGTGGCTGCATAATTGCCGTGCTTCGCTACTTTATAGCCGGCACCTGCAATGACGAAGCATGCAGTGGTGGAGATATTGAATGTGTTTTTGCGGTCGCCTCCTGTGCCTACCACATCAATATAGCGGTCACAGTCAAGTATGGCAGATACGCCTGTTTCCAATACGCCATCACGAAAGCCCAATAGCTCATCTACTGTTACGCCACGCATCTGCAGGGCTGTCAGCAGGGCGGTAATCTGTTCGTTGGGATATTCACTATGTGTGATGCCGACCAATACGGTCTTCATTTCTTCGCGTGTCAGGTCCTCGTGGTTGAGGAGTTTTGTCAAAAGTTGTTTCATAATCTGATGAAGTTTTTAATGATGGTTTTACCATAAGGGGTTAATACGGATTCAGGATGGAACTGGATGCCGTGGATATTGTATGTTTTGTGGCGCAGGGCCATAATCTGTCCTTCGTCGCTCCAAGCGGTAATCTCCAGGCAATCGGGGAAACCTTCGTATGACACTACCCACGAGTGGTAGCGACCTACGGTAATAGTTTCTGGAAGTGCTTTGAAAATCAAATCTCTGCGGTCGATATGGCAAGGTGTGGCTACTCCGTGAAATACTTCGCTGAGGTTCGTGAGTTTGGCGCCAAATACCTCGCCGATGGCCTGATGACCTAAACAAACGCCCAAGATGGGTTTCTTGTCGGCGTAGGTGCGGATGACTTCCAGCAACAGGCCTGCCTCAGAGGGGATGCCTGGACCTGGTGAGAGGATGATCTTGTCGAACTCTTCCAAGTCCTCCAACTGAAACTGGTCGTTGCGGAGCACCGTCACCTCTACGTCCATTTCTTTCACCAAATGACTCAGGTTATAGGTGAAAGAGTCGTAATTGTCAATGATAACAATCTTCATAGTCTATATATTGAATGTGGTTTATCTAATGTGTTCATAAATTCTCTGCCAAGCTGATGGCTCTTCGTAAAGCCCCTAACTTGTTGTTTACCTCCTGTAGCTCGTACTCCTCGTCGCTCTTGGCTACGATGCCTCCGCCAGCTTGGAACCATAGTTCGCCGTTTCGGGAAACGAAGGTGCGAATGGTGATGGCTTGGTTCAGCGAACCATCCAGTCCGATGATGCCGATGCAACCACCGTAGGCACCACGGTTGTGAGGCTCGTATTCAGATATCAGTTGCATGGCACGTACCTTCGGGGCACCCGAGAGTGTTCCTGCCGGGAAGGTGTCGATGAATGCCTTGATGGGGTCGGCATTCTCGTCTAGTTCACCTGATACCCTTGACACCAGGTGTATCACGTGACTGTAGTATTGCAGGTCTTTGTAGAAGTCCACCTTCACATCGTGGCAGTTGCGACTCAGGTCATTACGAGCCAAGTCCACCAGCATCACATGCTCTGCATTCTCTTTGGGGTCATGTTTCAGGTATTCAGCACCTTGCCTGTCGGCTTCGGCATTGCCTGTGCGCTTCGTGGTGCCGGCTATCGGGTCTATGTAGGCTTTGAAATAGTCAGCTCCACTGGGCTTCTTCATCTTCTCGATTCTGCAATGTGTCTCTGGCGACGAACCGAAAATGCGGAAGCCACCAAAGTCGAAGTAGAATAGATATGGACTGGGGTTGATGCTACGCAGGGCACGATAGAGTTTGAAGTCGTCTCCTTCGTAGGCTTGTGTGAACCTGCGGCTCAGCACGATCTGGAACACGTCACCACGCAGACAATGGTTGATGCCCTTGCGGATATTTGCCTTGTGCTCCTCGTCTGTCAGGGTGCTCTTCACATCTCCTACAGGATGGAAATCGTATGTCTGCACGTTCGCCTTGTTCATGGCCCTGATGATGTTATCCGCCTCCGATGCATCGCCTAATGTCACTACTTTTACCTGGTTCTGGTGGTGGTCAAACACAATCACTACTTTATACAGGATATATAACATGTCTGGTGCATCGTTCTTTTCCTGCGTCTCGTCCTTCACGTTGATGTTCTCGAAGTAGCGTACCGCATTGAAACTGGTATAGCCGAACAATCCGAATACGTTGGCATCATCACCACTCACCTCGATACGGTCAATTAACTCATGAATGGCCTTGTCCGACTGATAGTCGTTGTTTACCTCATGTCGCTTCACACTACCGTCAGGGTAGGTGATGGTGGCGATACCATGACCTATTGCCACACTTGCCATAGGGTCAACGCCGATGAACGAACGTGACTCGCTGGCATCGTGATAGTCGGAACACTCCATCAACACACTCTGTGGATAGAGGTCGCGCAATCTGAGATAGACGCCCACGGGTGTATAGAGGTCGCCCAATATAGCCTTGCTGGTAGTAGTATATTTAAAAGTTTCCATATTCCTTTGCCATTTGTTTGTTGTTCAGATAGGTTTCTACGTCTTTGTCGCCACGACCGCTCACTGTCAGTACCACCACTTCATCCTGTTTGAACGTCAGCTTCTTCAAGGCAGCAATGGCATGTGCCGATTCGATAGCAGGGATGATGCCCTCCAAGCGTGTCAGTTCGTAGCCACCATAAATTGCTTCATCGTCGTTGATGCTCAGTACCTGTGTACGTCCTTCCTTCGCCATGTGGCAATGCATTGGTCCCACACCTGGATAATCCAAACCAGCCGAGATGGTGAATGCCTCCTCAATCTGTCCGTCCTCGTTCTGCATCACCAGCATCTTTGCTCCATGCAATATGCCCACTGTGCCACGATGGATGGTAGCCGCCGTGTAGTCAGTATCCCAACCATGTCCACCCGCTTCAGCCAGTACGATCTTCACACGCTCATCGTTCATGTAATGATAGATGGTACCAGCGGCATTGCTGCCTCCACCGATGCAAGCCATGAGATAGTCGGGATAGTCGCGTCCTTCCTTCTCCTGCAACTGCCATTTGATCTCCTCAGAGATGATGCTCTGCATCCTCGCCACCAGATCAGGGTATGGATGAGGTCCCATGGTAGAGCCCACGATGTAGAACGTGTCTTTGGGGTGACAACACCAGTCGCGTATGGCTTCCGAGCAAGCGTCCGACAGTGTCATATTGCCTGTCTTTACAGGATGTACCTCAGCGCCCAGCATCTTCATGCGCTCCACGTTGGTGTGCTGACGTTGCACATCGGTAGCTCCCATGAACACCTCGCATTGCATGCCCATGAGGGCGCACACGGTGGCTGTAGCCACACCATGCTGTCCGGCACCTGTTTCAGCAATGATGCGTGTTTTGCCCATTTTCTTGGCCAAGAGAATCTGTCCGATGGTGTTGTTGATCTTGTGGGCACCGGTATGATTCAGGTCCTCGCGCTTCAAATACAGACGACAACCATAGCGTTCGCTCATCCTGCGGGCGTAGTAGAGTGGTGAGGGTCTGCCCACATAGTCCTTGAGCAGGGCACGGTATTCTTTCTTGAACTCTTCTGACTCGATGATGGGCAGATAGGCTTCCTGAAGGTCGTGTACGCACTTGTAGAGAATCTCTGGTACGTAGGCGCCACCAAACTCTCCGTAGAATCCTTTTTCGTCAACTTGATAATTTTTCATATTGTTTTTTTTCTGAATGATTACACATTAAAATTGAAGAGGCCCGTCGCAAGAACGACGAGCCTCTTAATATTCTTTCATCCTAACTTACAGGTACGTGGCCATCTTCTCACGATCTTTTGAATCTTGAGCTCTGCCACCACCAGAAGTTAGTTGTCATCATCATAATTGTTCTTTTTTGTTGTTTTCTGTCGGCAAATTTATGCCATTTGTTTCAATCTGCCAAATAATTTGCCGTTTTTTTTAGAATTATTTTCTACACCATATTAATAAGAAATGCCATTAACCTATTGTGCTTGCTATTTTATCTACATTCATGCTACGCGCACTGGCATCGAAGATTTCCTTGTAGAGTCCTCCCATGCGATATACCTCGTCAGGCGAGCCGCTTTGCACCACATGTCCTTTCTGGAGCACATAGATCTGGTCGGCATCAATAATCTGTCCGATGTTATGACTGATGATGATGACCGTTCGTCCTGCCTTGATGGCATCGATGCTGGCCTTGATCTGCTCGGTGGCCACGGCATCAAGACTGGCAGTTGGCTCGTCCAAGAAGATGATAGGTGGGTTCTTGATGAACATACGTGCAATGGCGATGCGTTGCTGCTGACCACCGCTGAGTTGCAGTGCCTGCGACTCAAACTGGTTGGGTAGCTGCATGATTTGGTCGTAGATATACGCTTGCTTAGCGGCTTTTACTACTTCTTCATGTGTGGCATTGGGGTTGCCATACTTGATATTCTCCTCAATAGAGCCATTGAAGATATGGTTCTTCTGCAGTACGAGTCCTACATGCTCACGCAACCAATGCGTATCCCAGTCTTTCAACTCAACGCCATCTAACTTGATACTGCCTGTGTCTGGGTGGTAGAACTTGTCCAAGAGATTAACGATGGTGGTCTTACCTGCACCGCTAAGTCCTACGAGGGCCGTAATCTTACCATGAGGTATCTTCAGACTCACATCAAACAAAGCCTTTGTGCCATTGCCGTAGGTGAAATCTACATTGCTCATTTCGAAGTCGCCCTGCACCATATCTGGGTGATACTTGCCTGTGTCTTCCACCTCGTTGTGTGCTTGCAGAATGCCAAAGAAACCTTCCGCATAGATCAGTGCATCGTTCATGTCGTCGTAGATACGATGCAGCTGTCGAATGGGCGCACTGACATTGCTGAACAGCATGACATGATACATAATCTTACCGATGCTCATACCCGGATAATCAATCAGTACCAAGTACGCAGTGAGTATGATAATCAATACAGTACCTATCTGTTCGAAGAAACTTTTCAGTCCGTCGTAGAGGTAGCTCCATCGACGGGTACTCATCTGCTGGTCGGTCATGGCCTGTTGCACAGCCGTCTGTTTCTCGGCTTCAATCTGTTCACGGTTGAACGACTTGATGACGCTGATGCTCTCAATGATATTCAGGATGCCCTGACTCACTGCCTGGTGACTACTGAAGATGCTTCTGCGTCCGCCTTTCATGCGCTTGGCTTGTCGGTAGGTGATGAAGAAATAGACAGGCACGATGCAAAGCGCCACCAAACCCACATAGAAGTTGGCAGCAAACATCAGTCCTAATGCTAACACCGCACTGGTAAATAAGGGCAGTATGTCGATGAAGAAATTATTGACGGTGTTGCTCAGGCTCATCACACCACGATCTATACGCGATTGCAGCTTACCTGTGTCATTGTCCTCTGCCGAGAAGAATGACATGCGGAAGGTAAGTATCTTGTCGATGACCTGCAATGAGAGGTCTCGACTTACATAGATGCGCAGTTTCTGTCCGAAGTAGCGTTGAAAGAAGGTGATGAAGGCAGATATGATTTCCTTGCCCAAAAGCACGGCACTGATGACGATAAGTATCTGTGCCGCTTTGCTCCATTCGAAGTTCACATTTTGAATCAAGGCATTGATGGCATCTACCGTCTTGTCTAGCACGACCGCATTGACCTGTGCCATGAGTGACCCTATAAAGGTAAGGGTCACTGTGGCAAGAATTAGTAATCTGTAGGGCTTTACGAAAGGCCACAGATTCTTCAACAGGTCAAAAATGTTCATTTTAAGGTCATTCATTAGCAGCTGTATAAATCTTTAATACGTCTTCGTATGTCAGTTTTTTGAAGTTGCCGTTGGTAATGGTGTCGTTGCGTGAGCATTTCTCTGCCATCAGCAGCAGTTCTTCTTTGGTGGCTTTCCTGCCTATCAGTTCTGGTATGCTGGCAGGCATGCCAATGCTCCTGTAGAAGCTGCGCATGCGACTGATGCCTTTGTTGGCAGCTGAGGTATCGTCCTCATCCACCACATCCAGCACTTCTCTTGCAAAGCGGGCGAAGCGGGCCACACCGGCATCCATCACATAGTTAGCCCAGTGGCACCACAAGGCAGCCAGTCCGGCTCCATGAGCCACACCATACAGGGCACTCAGCTCATGTTCCATGTTATGTGTAGCCCAGTCGCCTATCGTACCGCAACCTGTCAGGTCGTTATGTGCCAAGCTGCCTGCCCACATGATCTGACTGCGGAGGTAATAGTCCTCAGGATGCTCCAGTACCTGTGGGCCAAACTGTCTTACGGCACGAAGCAAGGCGATGGAAAGCGCATCGGTGATGCCCATCTCTTCGTGTGAGAAGTAACGTTCCATGGTATGCATCATGATGTCGGTAATACCGCAAGCCGTCTGGTATGCGGGCAGGGTGTAGGTGCGGATAGGGTTCATGATGGCAAACTTGCATCGACATTGGTTATCATCGTACGACCATTTCAGTTCGCCCTCATCTTTCGTGATGACACTACCACCACTCATTTCGCTACCTGCAGCAGGGATGGTCAGCACAGCTGCTAATGGCAAGCAGGCAGAGGCTTGTGCTTTGCCAGCGTAGAAATCCCACACATCACCTTCGTAAGGTACGCCCAATGCCATACATTTAGATGAGTCGATTACGCTACCGCCACCAACGGCCAAAATAAAATCTATGCCTTCCTTACGGCAGAGGTCGATGCCTTCCTTTGCTTTCGATAAACGAGGGTTAGGTACTACACCTCCTAATGTCAAGAAAGGAATGCCAGCATCGGTGAGGCGCTGCTTGATCTCCTGCAGCAAACCTGACTTCTCGGCACTCTTACCACCATAATGAATCAGCACCTTGGTGCCACCATATTGTTTGATCAACTGAGGAATCTTCTCCTCTGCCTTAGCACCAAATACCACTTTTGTGGGCGCATAAAAACTGAAATCTTTCATAATTCTTGTTTTATTTAATTTGACTTCGATTATTATATTCTTCCGAACAAAGTTAGGTTAAAAAATCGATTATTCATATATTTGCAGTAGAAAAAATATAGTGCCAAAATTAGATAATTATGAACAGTCGTTATTTTAGTGTTTTGTTGGCAGCCTTTGCCATTACGACCTCGGCTCAGGTTCCGTCTTTACAGAAAGTGGGAACCTCTACTTGCCTAATGGTGGATGGAAAGCCTTTCGTGATGTATTGTGGTGAACTGCATAACTCTACGGCTTCATCGTTGAGTTACATGGAGGAACACCGAGTATGGGACAAATTGAAGGAGATGCATCTCAACTCCGTCATTGCTACGGCGAGTTGGGAACTGGTAGAGCCTGTCGAAGGTCAATACGATTTCACTCTGGTAGATGCCATCGTGGCGGAAGCCCGTAAGCGAGAAATGAAGATTGCCTTCTTGTGGTTTGGGGCTTTCAAAAACCCTATGATGACTTATGCTCCTTCGTGGGTGAAGGCCAACCCAAGGAAATATCCACATGCAGTAGATGACAAGGGACAGGAGATGGAGCATATCTCGGTGTATGGCACTGAAATACTGAAGGCTGACGCCAAGGCCTACAAGGCGTTCTTACAGCATCTAAAAGATACGGACAAAGACCATACGGTGGTGATGATCCAGTTGGAGAACGAACCTGGCTTGAGAGGTACGCCACGAGACTTTAGTGCCGATGCCAACAAAGCATGGAAGGCTCAGGTACCACAAGCTATTACCGATTACCTGAAAGCCAACAAGGGTTCGTTGCAACCCGATTTGGAGCAAATCTGGGCCAAGTATGGCAACAAAACCACAGGCAAATGGGAAGATTTGTTTGGTAAGAGTGAGGTGAACAACCAGGCAGAAAATCCCATCAGAAATTTCACCGAGCATGTGTTTACTGCTTATGGCTATGCCAACTACTTAGAGCAGATGGCTAAGGCTGGTAAGGAGGTCTATCCGTTGCCAGTATTTATCAATGCCAGTGTTTTCGGTATGAATACGCGTGGTGTGAGCTTGGGCAACGGTTGCTCGATTCCCGAGTTCTTCGACATTTACAAGGCTGTAGCTCCGAGCATCGATATCCTGACTCCCAACAGCTATATGCAGCAGCTTGATTGGTTAGGCAAGGCTTTCTCATGGAAAGGTAACCCTATCTTGATTCCTGAAAGTACATTAGTAGGTGCCCGTGGCTTGTATATCATCGGTGAACACGATGCCATTGCTTTCTCGCCCTTCGGCATTGACTATGAAGATAATGAATTAACTTCACAATTGGAGAAACAACACCGCTTGCTAGCCGAGAGCTATGACCAGATGCAACAGATGGGCAACCTGATAACGGATAACCTTGGCTCTGACAAGATGCGTGGCATCTACCTCTATACGGGACACGAGACCGATATGGTAGAGATGGGCAATTATGTGTTGACGTTCAGTCCGAGAAAGGGCTTTGATATTGGTGCATTGATGGCTCCTGCAGGTGGCGGTTTCCAAGCAGAGGGTGAACAGAAACAGATAGAGCAGGGTGGAGCCCTGATTGTGCAGACCTCTGCAGATGAGTTCTTTGTGGTGGGCTATGGCTTCAATGCCGATATCAAACTGAAGGATAGCGAGAAGAGCAAGTTCTGTGGCTACGACAGCATCTGGGAAGGCCGCTTTGAGAATGGCAAATTCATTCCTGGTAGATTGTTGAATGGCGACGAACGCAATGTATTTGCAACGTATGATAAGGTGAATGCATTGAAGGTAAAGATGTTTCACTACTAATTGAAAATGGTATGAGGAAGTTGTTTCTTTTACTGACTTTGGCAGTACTGAGTTTACATGTGATGCCTCAGAAGATATATGACCCTGTGTTGGACCCCGATGTGAAGGTGATGCCTTTGGAGAAGCAGGAAATATGGGAAGGTTCAGCTTACATGTGGTATCCCGGACAGTTGGCTGCTTATCGCCAGCAATGGTTGAGGGAGCAGAGTCAAGCCCGTTGTGTGGATGTGGGCTATGTGGGCAAGTTCAATCCCATGCAAGAGGTTACTTGGTTCAAGACTACTGTCAATGTGAAGGAGGCAACCACCTTAGCATTTACTTCCGCTGGCTCGGAAAGTGTTGAGGTAACCGATAATGGGAAGCCTTTCTCAGGAGAGTTGTCAAAAGGCAAGCATGAGCTGGTTTTCAAGGTTACCACCAAAAAACAATTGCCGGCTTTAATCATAAAGTGTGATAATAAAGGTCAGTGGACCATAGATAATGCTCAATCTTCCCTTGATGGTCAGTCGTGGATGCCTGTAGAGACCGATGCTCGCTACAACCAGCCTGCTGTTTCACCCAACAGCAGAATCAACGAGGTGGCTGTTATCATTCCCAAGAATGTTATTCCATTAAAGAATGTGCAAGGAGGAGATTACAACTGGTCGACTTCCAATGTAGGACTCCAGTTGGGCAGACACGGTGCCGTGATTTATGACTTCTGGTATGACGAAGTGGGTACTGTTGTGATAGAAGTTTCTGGCAAAGGCAAGCTGCATTTCACAGTAGGAGAGTCGGTCGAAGAAACGATGAACGAAGATACGAAGAAGTTTGAGCAACGCCCCATAGAGGATGTAGAGCTTTCAGGGCAGAAGCAGACAATCACCCTGCCGGAAAGGGCTTTGCGCTATGTGAAGATAGCTGCCAGCGAGCCTGCCACTATCCATGCTGTGCGCTTTGAGGCGATGATGTGGCCCGTGCAGGAGATGTTGATGACCTTTGAGAGTAGCGACCAGTCGCTGAATGATCTGTTTAATGCAGGTGTGGCTACGCTTCATACCTCAATGCACGACTTCAACCTTGATGGAATCAAACGCGACTTCCTTCCTTGGTCGATGGATGCGATAGCAAGCATGCTTGGTATGAATTTGCTGATGGGTGACCGTCAGGTGGGACGTAACGATATCAGTATTGCCCTGATGCCTCCTACTCCGAAAGAGAGCGACTGGGGCATTGTGGATTATCCTTTGCATGCACTGATTGGTTTGAAGCAAGACTACCTGCGCTATGGCGACCTAAGCACCTACAAGATGTATAAGGACCGCATTGATCAGCAGATGGATTTCTATATGAGTGTGCAGGATGAGCATGGATTTATTTATGCCTCCAAACCTTCATCGGGCTTCATACCAGGGTGGAGTAGAGACAATGGGCCTGACGATTATGGCGTAGCTTGCTATCCGCAAATCATGCTTTATCAGAGCTTCCGAATAGCTGCTTATTTCAGTCAGCTGCTAAAGGAGAATACTAAAGCGAAGATTTATACTAATAAGGCCAATCAGTTGGAAAAGAATATTATAGAGCATTTCTGGAGTACCAAAGAAAAAGCCTTTATGAATGGCTACCGGGAGGATGGAACATTGGACGAGCGTATCTCTCATCATGCACAGTATTGGGCTGTGTTGGCAGGTCTGTATCCTGAAAGGTTGTTTGATTACCTTTATGAAACAGTGATTCCTTCCATCCCTCGCTACAAGGATAATATCTCCTATGAAAAAGGCTATGAGGCATTGGCTTACATCAAGGCAGGACGCACCAAGGAGTTCATGCAGCTCTTGGATGAGGTGTGGGGTGATTGGCTACGTCAGGGTTATACCCGCTTCCCTGAGAACTTCATGGTGAACAGCGATGTTACCCAGCAACTGATGTTCTATGGTCGATCATATGGCTTGAGTCTCTGTCATGGTGCCAATGGTGCACCTCCTGTGGTGTTGGCTGCTTATGGCATCTTCGGTTTCAGTCAGAACGATGCCAAGCCTAATGAATATACGCTGACACCCGATTTGTTGCATTTGGATTGGGCCAAAGGACGTATCCCTGTGAAAGAAGGTTTTATATACATCAGTCTGAATAAGAATGGTGAATGTGAGGTAGAGATTCCTGCTGGATGCCAAGTTACCATAAACTATGGCGGCAAGACACAAGTGTTGAAGAAGACTTAACCCTCACGATATTTTTGAGGAGAGAGACTGGTGAGTCGTTTAAAGAATTTGCAGAAGAAGGCTGGATTGGCGAAACCTAAATCATCAGCAATACGAGCAACGGATTTGTCGGTGTGAATCAACTCCACTTTGATGCGAGTGATGAGTGCCCGATCTATCCACTCTTTAGCTGTAACACCGCTGGTCTGGCGTATGACGGTGCTAAGATAGCGTTCTGTGAGACAGAGGCGGCTAGCGTAGTAGCCTATCTGATGTTGCTCGGCACAATGCTGGTTGACGAGTTGGATGAAGCGGTCGAAGATGGTCTGCTCGCGTGAATGGATAATAGATTGTTGCTCGCTATGACGACGATAGATAGCATCGTAATGGTACATCATGGCAGCAACAAGGCTACTGACTGTCTGTCGGTTATAGTCCTTTTGATGGATGATATGCCAAATACTGTCTATAATATGTCGGGCTGTTGCAATATCTGGCTCATCGACCTTTATCTGGAAGTCGCGCAACTGCCCGTTAAAGGATGATGGCATCTGTCCTGGAGCAAAAGGCATAGGGAAATCGGCAAAGAGTCCGATGCCATAGACTTCAAGTTGTCCAGAAAAATCAATGGGATTGATGATGGTGCCTGGCCCCAGAAAAACCAATGTGCCGGGGGTGATGTGACGCTCCACAAGGTTAATGGTGAGATGAGCCTCGCCACCAACGAAGATACCCATCCGGTAGTCGTCGATGATAAAAGGGGGCTGATTCTGTTGGACGACGAACAGGAAAATGCTGGGGTTGCCATAAATCATTCCCAATTCGTTGCTGATATAGGAATATTCGCGCATCTGTGCAAAATGAGGGGTCAGGATGTCCCTCATACGTGAATAGTTCATCAGTTTTGGCTGTTTCATACATGCTACCTTTATTGTTCAATCCTACGCAAAGATAACGATAATATTCGAAATAAAGTTCATTTTGTGTGCAAATCGAACAAAAAGAACATTTCTATCACCCAATGGGTAGCGATACTATGAGGAAGTCGTTGTATTTTTGCACAGAAAAAACAAAGTAACGATTATGAGAAGAATCATTTTATTATTTACGATAATACCGGTTATGGCACAAGCACAGACATTGGAGCAGTGCCAGCAGGCTGCAGAGCGTAATTTTCCACTGATACAGCAGTATGGACTGATAGAGAAGACGACTGAGTTGACTGTGGCGAACATTCAGAAAGGATGGTTGCCCCAAGTATCTGCTTCGGTACAGGCCACATTACAAAGTGACGTGGCGGCATGGCCAGATGAGATGAAGAATATGCTTAACACGATGGGCGTTAATGTGAAGGGCCTAAAGAAAGACCAGTACCGTGTGGGGATAGATATTCAACAGACGGTTTTTGATGGCGGAATCATTCGTAGTCAGAAGGCAATAGCACGTGAACAGGGAAAGGTGCAGGCAGCCCAGAACGAGGTAAATATGTATAATGTTCGCAAGCGTGTGAACGAGATGTATTTTGGATTGTTGCTGATTGCTGAGCAGATCAAACTGAATGCTGATTTGCAAGAGTTATTGGCAACAAACGAGAAGAAACTGACCTCGATGGTAAAGAATGGTACAGCTGCTGAGAGCGACTTCCAAAACGTAAAGGCTGAGCGATTGAATGTGATGCAACAGGCCATCAACCTAGAATCACAACGACAGTCCCTTTTGAAAATGCTTTCTGCTTTTTGCGGCATCGAAATGAAGCAGCCAGAGAAGCCGATGGCAGTGGGTGTTGGCATGGGAAACAACCGACCTGAGTTAAAAGTTATCGATGCCCAGCTACGACTGGCTGATGCACAGGAAAAGGCGTTCGATGCGGCGCTGATGCCAAAGTTGGGTGTGTTTGCTCAGGGCTTTTACGGTTATCCTGGCTATAACATGTTTGAGGATATGATGAGTCACAAGTGGTCGCTCAACGGAATGATTGGCGCACGTCTCACTTGGAACATCGGCGCCCTCTACACCCGCAAGAACGACAAGGCAAAGCTTCAGCTACAACGTAATATGGTTGAGGTTAGTCGCGACGTGTTCCTCTTCAATAATAATATGGAGCAGATTCAGCAGAGCGAAAACATTGAGCGCTACCGCAAGTTGATGTCTGACGACGAGGAGATTATTCGTCTTCGTAGCTTTGTTCGCAAGGCGGCTGAGTCGAAACTCACACATGGCATCATTGATGTGAACGATTTATTGAAGGAAATCAACAACGAGAACCAAGCACGAGTACAGCAGACAATGCACGAAATTGAGATGTTGAAGGAGATGTATGATCTGAAGTATACATTGAACTTTGAATAGTAAAGAATTACGAAATAAAGAAACGAATATGAATGCTACAAAATGTATAATGGCAGGTGCCGTACTGATGTTGACGGCTTGCGGAAACAATGAGAAAGAATACGATGCTACGGGCACCTTCGAGGCTACGGAGGTTACCATATCAGCTGAGCAGAATGGTGCGTTGTTAATCTTCAACGTGAATGAAGGCGACATCCTTGACCAAGGCAATGAGGTAGGATTGATAGACACCACCCAGATATGGTTGAAGATTCAGCAGGCCACTGCTATGAAAGAGGTTTACCAGAGTCAGAAACCTGATAGGGAGAAGCAGATTGCTGCTATAAACCAGCAGCTTCAAAAGGCACGTCAAGAACAACTGCGTTATCAAGAATTGGTGGCCGACGGAGCCGCACCAAGCAAGATGCTCGACGATGCCATCAATCAGGTAAAGGTATTGGAACGCCAGTATGAAGCGCAAGTTTCGTCGCTTAATACAAGTACCAATTCATTGGGCAAGCAGATGGAAGCAACCGATGTGCAAGTAAGCCAATTGCAAGACCAGTTGCGGAAATGCCATATCACGACTCCCATTACAGGGACAGTGCTTGAGAAGTATGTTGAACGAGGCGAGTTTGTGGCTCCCGGCAAGCCTCTGTTTAAGATGGCCGATACGGAGCAGATGTTCATTCGCGCCTATGTCACCTCGGCACAGCTGAAGGACATCAAGGTGGGGCAGAAGGCGAAGGTATTTGCCGACTATGGTGACGGACAGAAGAAAGAATATGAGGGAACGGTTTCTTGGATTTCCTCCCGTTCTGAGTTCACCCCCAAGACTATCCTCACCGACGATGAACGGGCAGACCTTGTCTATGCTTTGAAGGTAGCCATTAAAAATGATGGGTATGTGAAGATTGGTATGTACGGAGAAGTCAAATTCTAATTATGAATGCCATCGAGGTAAGTCATATCAGCAAGAGTTACGGCAGGGTTAAGGCTTTGGATGACGTGTCGTTCTCCGTAGAGAAGGGCGAGGTCTTCGGACTTATTGGTCCTGACGGAGCGGGAAAGACGTCGTTGTATCGCATTCTCTGTACGTTGCTATTGGCGGACGTGGGTACGGCCACTGTTGATGGATTCGATGTGGTAAGGCAGATGAAGGACATTCGTCGGCGCGTGGGCTATATGCCTGGACGGTTTTCGCTTTACCAGGACCTGACAGTGCGGGAGAATCTGGAGTTCTTTGCCACGCTATTTGGCACGACAGTGGATGAAGGGTACGACTCAATAAAGGCCATCTACTCGCAGATAGAACGATTTGAGAATCGTAAGGCTGGGGCTCTTTCTGGTGGAATGAAACAAAAGCTGGCATTAAGTTGTGCATTGGTGCATCAGCCCAGTGTGCTCTTCCTCGATGAGCCAACGACGGGTGTTGATCCCGTGAGCCGTAAGGAGCTATGGGAGATGCTGTCGATGCTGAAGGAACAGGGCATCACCATTGTAGCCTCTACGCCCTATCTTGACGAGGTGCGCTGTTGTGAGCGCGTGGCATTCCTGAGCGAAGGGAGGGTGATGGGAATTGACAAGCCAAAGATTATACTGGATCAGTTTAAGGACATCTTCAATCCATCAGGCATCAAGAAAGCGACTGGTTCCTCCTCTCTCCAGACTCCTGACTCCAGTCTCCTGCCTCCTTCTCAAAACGTCATCGAAGTATCACATTTGGTCAAGGCTTTTGGCAGCTTCCATGCAGTGGACGACATTTCGTTTACGGTGAAGCGTGGCGAGATATTCGGCTTCCTTGGGGCTAACGGTGCGGGCAAGACCACCGCCATGCACATGCTGACAGGTCTGAACCAGCCCACAAATGGCACAGGCACAGTAGCAGGCTTCGACATCCGCACGGAGCACGAACAGATAAAGAAACACATCGGCTATATGAGTCAGAAGTTCTCGCTCTATGAAGACCTGACCGTAGCCGAGAATATTAGACTATTTGGCGGTATCTATGGAATGAAGGACGCTGAGATTGCAAGTAAGACAGATAATTTATTGAAGCAACTAAAGTTCGAGGAACACAAGAACGACCTCGTGGGTTCGTTGCCTCTAGGTTGGAAACAGAAACTGGCCTTCTCCGTTTCTATCTTCCACGAACCCGCCATCGTGTTCCTTGATGAACCAACGGGTGGGGTAGATCCTGCTACGCGACGGCAGTTCTGGGAACTCATCTACGATGCTGCCCATCGTGGCATCACCGTTTTCGTGACGACTCACTATATGGACGAAGCAGAGTACTGCGACCGCATCTCAATCATGGTGGACGGCAAGATCAGCGCGATGGGTACGCCCGAGGAGCTGAAACGTAACCTGGGACAACCCGACATGGATCATGTGTTTACTTATTTAGCCCGTAAGGCAAAAAGAGGAGATTAACGTATGAAACAGTTTATATCATTCGTCATCAAGGAAACTAAGCACATCCTGCGCGATAAGCGTACGATGCTGATACTCTTTGGTATGCCTATCGTGCTGATGCTCCTCTTCGGTTTTGCTATTACCAATGACGTAAAGAATGTACGCACGGTGGTGGTGACCTCGCAGATGGATCACGCGACCCAGCAGGCCATCGACCGCCTTGCTGCATCGGAATATTTTACCATTACAACGACTGTCCCCACGCCAAAAGAGGCTGAACGGCTGATACGTAGCCAAAAGGCTGACCTTGCCGTAGTTTTTGGGCAGGACTTTGCCTCGAAACATTCAGGTGTGCAGCTCATTGTCGATGGTTCCGATCCCAATATGGCCCAACAATGGACGCTCTATGCCCAACAGACCATCACGTCAGCTCGCTCGGATATGCCACTTGGTTCTGCAAAGAACTCTCAACTCTCAGCTCTAAACACTAAACTGTTATACAATCCACAGATGAAATCTGCCTACAACTTCGTGCCGGCTATCATGGGTATGCTGTTGTTGTTGATTTGTGCGATGATGACTTCCGTCAGTATTGTGCGAGAAAAGGAACGTGGTACAATGGAGGTTCTCTTGGTTTCGCCTGTCCGGCCACTGATGATTATTGTGGCCAAGGTGGTGCCATATCTGTTATTGGCATTGCTTATCCTTGTCGTCATACTGCTCATGTCGGCTACCGTGCTCGATGTACCGTTGCAGGGTTCAGTGGGATGGATTCTAGCAGTTTCACTCATCTATATCCTGCTGGCGCTCTCGTTAGGACTGCTCATCTCGAACATTGCCCAGACACAGTTCGTGGCGTTGCTTGTATCGGCGATGGTGCTGCTTCTGCCCACTGTTATGCTCTCCGGTATGCTGTTTCCTGTGGAGTCGATGCCTACTGTGTTGCAATGGATTTCGGCCATTATCCCGCCCCGCTACTACATCCAGGCCATGCGCAAACTGATGATTATGGGAGTGGGCATTCAGGAAGTATGGCACGAGGTGGCTGTCCTTATCGGCATGACAGTCCTGTTGCTTGTTGTATCACTTAAGAAATTCAAGACACGGCTATGATAAAGTATTTGCTTCAAAAGGAGTTCCTACAGATTCGGCGTAACTCATTCATGCCGAAGATCATCTTCATCTTCCCCATCATGGTGATGTGCGTCATGCCATGGGTGATGAACCAGGAGGTGAAGAATATCCGTGTGGATGTAGTGGATATGGACCGTACCACGCAGTCGCAGCAACTCGTTCACCAGATAGAGGCTTCGAATTACTTTATCTTTGATGGTCAGAAGGCGACCTACCAAGATGCCATGAAGGACATCGAGACCTCGCAGGTCGATATTATCCTCGAAATCAGGGATGGCCAGTTTCTTATCGCTGCCAATTCCGTCAATGGCACTAAGGGCTCGATAGGCTCAGCATATCTGAGTCAGATTGTCACAGCTAATGTGATACCTACTGTTTCAGCTATCCAATCAAAAGTCAACACCTTATTACTTTATAATAAAGGGCAGAATTACAAGGTCTTTATGATTCCCGCCCTGATGGGCATTCTGATGATGATGCTCTGTGGTTTCTTGCCTGCGCTGAACATCGTAGGTGAAAAGGAGAAGGGTACCATCGAACAGATTAACGTCACTCCCGTTTCGAAGTGGTTGTTCATCCTTGCCAAGCTCATTCCTTATTGGATTATAGGTCTGGTGGTGCTCACCCTTTGTCTGGTGCTCTCGTGGCTCGTCTATGGCATCACCTGCCAAGGACCGCTCTGGCTCGTCTATCTGCTGGCCATCCTTATAGCATTGTTTTTTAGCAGTTTCGGCCTTATCGTTTCCAACTATAGCAACACCATGCAACAGGCCATGCTGGTGATGTGGTTCTTCGTAGTGTGCCTGATGCTGCTCTCCGGACTTTTTACTCCCGTGCGCTCCATGCCCCACTGGGCCTACCTGACCACCTACATCAATCCCATGCACTATTTTGCCGATGCCATCCGCACCGTCTTCGTGCGTGGCGGCACCTTCCAGGCCATTTCCCATCAAGTGCTGGCTCTCGCCATCATCGCCTCCTTCATGGGTGTTTGGGCCGTTCAGAGTTATAAGAAGAATAGCTGACTACCAAGTTTGTTTTATTAATAAAATGTCCGATGATTTGGAAAAAGAGAAAGCGCCCCAATCAGGACGCTTTCTATCGTTGTATGAGCAGCAATATATTACTTAGCTTCAATGGAGTTTTTTCCACCCTTCAGGTCATAGCTCTTTCCTGCCCAAACAAGTGAACCAGTAACACCTGTAGGGAGTTCTATCTCGGCTTTCAGTGTATTGCCCTTGCGTTGGTAGTTTACCTTGATGTTGCCCTGTGGGTGAGGCATAGTGCCACCAATCTTTTGGATGTCGCCCAAACGAGGCTCTATCTTTACCTTGGCAAATGCTGGAGCGGCACTATCGATACCCAATAGGGTACGGAAAAACTCGATGTTCGGACTTGCTCCCCAAGCATGGCAGTCGGAGCGAGTGGTCTCCAGGTTGGAAGTCTCTGCCCAGGTGGTCAAACCTAAAGCGATGTTCTCACGCCAGATGTCGAGCCACTTCAGGTAGTCGTTGCCCAAGCCAGCTTTTACCAATGCCTCGTGCAGGTAATACTTGTAATAAACGGTACACTGATCGAGTGTAGTATCGGTCAGCATTTTCTCTGCTACCTGTTTGGCTTGCTCTCCTGATACCATGTCTGTCAGGATAGCCAATGAGTTAGCGTGTTGTGAAAAATGTTCCTTTTCAGATGTCTGTGCATATAAACCTTTTCCAGCATCCCAATAAGCATTCTGAATGCCTTTCTTCAGCACTTCAGCCTGCTGGTTGTACTTGTTGGCCATAAAGGTATTGCCCTGGTAGTTTTCCAAATCGCTCATCATCTGTAAAGCCAACAGCAGCTGCAAATCCATCAAAATACCACCACCATCAGCACCAGCTTGAGCTACACCAGTTTGCCAACCTTCGGTCTCTACCCAGTCGGAGAAGTTCCAGCCTGGTAAGTTCTTGATGCGACCATCAGCCATCTGGTATTTGCTGAAGTAATGCAATATCTGTTCAGCCCCAGGGATGAGATCGAGCACCAACGATTGGACTTTGCCATAGCGCATGTAATCGTGGATAGAATAGATATAACTTAATGCGTATGGGGTAATATACTGAGGCAGTTCAGATGGCGCACGGCCCATGGTCACACCCTCGGCATTGCGGCTCATATCCGACTGTCGAAGGAAATTCTTCCATAGAGTGTCGTTACCACTGTTGTAAGCCGATACCAGTGCCTGGATGCGCGTATCACCTAAATATTGCAACTGTTCGTAGTAGGGGCAGTCGGTGTAGGTCTCGATGGCGCAAAGACGAGCCGTACGCCAACCAATCTCCAGCATCTTCAATAGCTCTTGGTTGTCAGTATCAAGACTGGCATTCAATTTAAATGGGAAGCCTGTGAAGGTGCTACCAATATCGTTAATCTCCAATGCCTCATCCTTGGTTTCTATCTCCAACTTGACATAGCGGAAAGTACGCCAATCTAATGAGGTAAATTGCTGGTTGTCTTTACCGCTGGAGGTCAGCTTGTCATGACGACCCATGAAACTTTTGCCCTCTACCTCGTTGCGGTTGCCTTTCTTTGAACCACGCACCGTGTACAGTGTCTCAGCATAGCCGATGGTAATTTCAGCTTGTGCACCCTTGCTAAAGTTTAAGTTGAAGAAGCCGTTGGTAAGTTCTTCTTGATCAAGCAATAGTTCTACCTTCTTTCCTGCAGGAATGGTCACCTTTGCCTTTTGGGCAGGCCATGTTTTTGGCAAGCTCACACCATTGACTGTTGACCATGTACCCTTCACTAACTTCGATGCAGTTCCGTCAACGATAAGCTGACGGGTTGACTGTATGCGCTTTTCGAAGCGCTCCACCTGTGGCAGGGTACTGGGCACCAGCATATGGTCATATAGGCCACCCGTGCCAAAGCTGATGTCGTGAGGAGCTCCCAATTCGAATGGATTGGCTTTCTTCCATTGACTCAGGTCGGCATTGGTATCTTTCCAGTCGCTGATGGTCTTGCTAAAGTCAATGCCTTCACCAGCCCCCAAAGCATAGTAGCCAGATACCGTTTGGCGGAGTGGGGTGTAGGCTGGGTCTTGGATACATATCCAACTATCATCCGTATTCACTACCTTGGCATCGCCTTCACCCATCATCAAGAAACCTGTATGTACCGTGGCGTTGGGTACAGGGGTAAAGCTACCTTCGTTCCATACTTGGGCAGCCAGCACGTTCTTGCCAGCTTTGAGGAAAGGAGCCAAATCCACCGTTTCGTAGTTCCAGTGCTTGCTATCACTGCGTGCAGGGCCTAATGATGCCAACTCGCCATTTACATAGAGTTTATAGCGGGTATCACCGCTCACATATACCTTAAACTCAGCAGGCTTAGTTGCCAAATTAATATCCTTGCGGAAATAGTAAACACCATAATCCTTTGGTTGGGTGTCAGGCACTTCTATCCATGCGGCATCCCAAAATTCATTCTGCATGTTGTATGACGTGCGGTCTTTTAACAACATCTTCAGATACACAAACGGATACTGTGCCGATGCTGGCATCGCCATTGCCGCCAATAATCCCCAAATAATCAGTTTTGCTTTCATTATTATCTATTATTTATTTGTTATTCATTGGAGTCATGTGTTCCCTGCGCCACTTCATGTATTCTTCCCATAGCTGGAGTTGTGGTAAGTTGTGTACACCAGTTACGAAGGCACCATCACGGAAGTTCATCACAGATTCGGTACCCTCAGCATAGGCAGGCCAGAGAGGCAGATAGCCGCCATTGGGATCGCCCGTCTTGATGAAGTTAATCCAATACTGCATCACGAGTCGTGAGAGTGCCTCGTCAGAAGGATTAGGTGCTCCACCAAAGCCGCCCAACTGTCCGAATGTCAAGCCCATCTCAGCTACATGCATAGTGGAATACTCACGCTGTAACGCTGGTGTCCTGCGGAACATGTTTTGCTTAGCATGGTTGAAGAAGAACATATACACCTTACCTTTACCCTTACCTTCTGCCGTATTTTTACTCTGCAGGTTTCCCCAAGCATAGGTAGGCCAAGCGAAAGCAGCCTCACGGAACATATCACTATGGGCATTGAATGCCTCTTCGTCTGTTTTGCCAGGGTACATCTCGCGGAACTTCTGCTGCCAAGTAGGGTCAGGGAAGCTCTCCTGCATCTCCTGCTCATATTTCTCTGGGGTGAAGCCACCGGCAAAGCCAGTGAACATACTGCCCTCATCGCTATTCGTGCCAATCAGCACGTTCACATCGTTATAATCACCCTCCTCATACAACTTGTAAGGGTCACCCTTCAGCACATAGCCATCGTAGTTGGGCCATAAAGCGCCACCGGCACCAAAGGCAATAGGGTCGCCCATAAACTTCTCAGGGTCTTGTTTGCGTAGGTCTTTAAGCTTCATCTTACCGAAGCCTATACGCTCCATATAAGCCTGTCCGTATGCCTCATCACCAGCCACATTGCGTATAGAGTTGTTATCTATGCGAACATTGTCCAGTGGAGCCATGTTGCCGCCACTCTCAGAGATAGCCCCACGGAACAACCCCTTGGCCAACGGACTCTGACATAGCATAGCTACAGAGATACCTCCTGCGCTCTCGCCCATAATGGTCACCTTGGCTGGGTCACCACCGAAGGCAGCTATATTGTCGTGAATCCATTGCAGTGCCAAAATCTGGTCTTGCAAGCCATAGTTACCGCTGATGGCGCGTCCTGTTTCCTTTTCACTCTCCTTTGTCAGCTCTGGCAATGCGAGGAATCCGAAAGCGTTTACTCGGTAGGTGATAGATGCAAACACAATGCCTGCTTGGGCGTACTTCTCTCCGTTTTGTCCTGACGAACCCGTACTGAAACCACCGCCATGAATCCATACCAATACAGGCAGTCCCTCACCAGCTTGCTTCGCTGGTGTCAGGATATTCAGGTAGAGGCAGTCCTCACTTTTCTGTTGGTTGCCTCCTTGTGTCTGCTGATAAGGCATCGGCTTCTGTGTGTCTGCTTTATATACCCCCTGCCAAGGTTTTGCAGGCTGTGGAGCCTTCCAGCGTAAGTCACCTACAGGTGGCGTTGCAAAAGGAATACCCTTGAAGTAAGCCATTCCGTTCTGCTCCACACCTTCCACTACGCCCTGTGCCACCGTAGTGCGCAACAACTGCGCATTTACTGATACGCTTATCAGCGCCATCAATACGATTGATAATAATCTGAATGCTTTCATGGTATTATTATATTTGTATCTGCAAATATACTTTTTTTCTCGTAATAATATGTTATATTTGCAAAAGAATAAATGCATAAATCGTATGAAAAGATATGTTTTAGGACTGATGACGATGGCAAGTCTGTTGTGCATTAGTCCACTGAAGGCACAACAGACCGAGCCTTTCGAGGCGGCAAAGAAGTATAGTGTGATTATCGACAATGACTTTTGTGGCGACCCCGACGGGTTGTGTCAGCTCCTACGATTGCCGAAGATGGTAGCTACCGTTATAACCACAACGGTCGTCGTATTCGTGTATTTGATAGAATCGACACTCGCCTGATGTTTGCCGATATGGAAGCCAAACTCGCACTGTTTGCCAAAAAGCAACAAAGATAATTTGCTTAAAATAGAGTCAATTAATTTGTACTTTTCTTGCAAAATTAATATTTTTGTAAAAATTTTTTATTTATCTGTCTATTATGAAACGTCGAGATACATTAAAAGTTTTAGGAAGCATTCCATTCTTGGCATTTGGAGGTGCATCATTTATAGGTTGCAATCAAGAAACAACAAAAGATAAGTCATTTAAAGCTGTTCCTAAGAACATCGTGTTGGTAGTAGCTGATGGTATGGGAGTGGCACAATGGCAAGCTGGAGCCATAGCAAACGGAGGAAAACTCAATGTGGGCAGGATGACTCATGGCGGACTAATGACTACTAACCCATGTGATACTTTTTGTGGAGATGCTCCGTCACATTGTACTGCCTTGGCTTGTGGTGTGAATAGTCACAAGGGAGCTGTGGGTGTTGATAAAGATGACAAGCCTGTGAAGAATATCATTGAACTGGCTAAAGAAGCTGGTGTCGCTACGGGCATCGTGTCTAGCAATACACTGGTAGAAGGTAGTAATGTGCCTTTCGTAGGACATGCAAAGAACCGAATGATGACTGATGCCATTACGGCTCAATATGTTGACACGGAAATAGATGTGTTTATAGGAGATGGAGAGGATTTTTTTACCAACAGTGTTAAATACTCCGGACTTCCTACAGGCGGAGGTGTCCCTCAGATGTCTTTTGAACGCCGCGAAGATAATCGCGATTTATTGGGCGAGTTGAGAAATAAAGGTTATCAAGTGCTCTCTACATGGGATGATATCAAGCAAGTGAAAAGTAGCAAACTGGCTGGTTTTACAGATAAGGTACAGCTGCCAAATCTTCAGAATGGACGTGATGTAAACATGTTTCCTGACGAGGTTAGTCTTGCTTTAAGCCTGTTATCTCAGAACGACAAAGGATTCTTCCTAATGATGAGCAGCATGTTCCCCGATCGTGCTTCGCATAATGGAAAAATTGATTTGCTTTGCCAAGAAGTTATCAACTTAGACATGGCAATAGGGCGAGTTATGGATTATGCCGACGAGCATAGTGACACACTGGTATTGGTTGTTGGCTCTCCAGAGGCATCTGGTATGACCTTGACAGATGGTGATATTGCCAATGGAAAGGTTGAGGCTAAGTGGACGATGCCAGGCATGATACATACTGGTGTAATGGTTCCTTATTTTGCTTACGGAGCTGGTGCAGATCAGTTTGGAGGTACAATATTAAACACTGTATTGTTTGAAAAGATGAAAAACATTTTGCTGCCATAACCTAAGGTTGCTAAGGCGGCATCCATTGCTTTACTTGCTTTTCTCATTATTTCAATTGTTTCTCCATTCTGTAACACGTAAAAGTCTCACCGACAATCTTCTGTGAGTAGTCTGCAACATACCCCATCGTTTCATAGAAATGGGTCTTATTATCACGGCTCTCTACAACAGCAGTCGTAAAGCCCAGTTCCATAGCCCACTTCTCTGCCTCCTGAACTACAAGCGTTCCAAGTCCCTGATGGCGATATTCTGGTAAAACGACTATCCGGCCAAGCATCACTCTTTCACTGTCAATGGCGTACAACCGACAAGTGGCTACTGGCAGATAGCCATCAATCACCACAATATACTTGGTCTCTGGCGTGTCATGCTCGTCAAATTCAGCATATAGCGTAATCTGATGCTTTCGTGCCATTGCCTGTATGCGGACATAGTAAGCTCCGGCTTGTTCTGCTGTCTTTGTTGCTCTAATTATCTGCATGTGATGTTATGTACTTAATGAAACTCATTTATGTCCATAAACTGGTGATAAACATCGGGCTCGCATCGTCAGCTTCGAAGTTCTTTTTTTCAAAAAGAGATTTTATTGTATCTTCATAATCAGTATCTATCAACAATACTTGCTCTCCATATTGGGCAAAGCCATTGATATAGTAATGATTGTCTTCTTTCAAAGATTCTGATGTGAAGTCCACATCATACAGTCTGGTTTCTATGTCAGAAGCATGATTCTTAATATCATCGGTATGAGCATCAATGAAACTGTCCGTCATCGCAAGGCAAACAAACCGAATGGAATTCAGATACTGTTCCTCAAAATCTTTTCTCCAATCAAAGGGAATATAACAGCCTTCCACGATAAGGTTCTGCCGATTCTCAATCGCAGTCTTAATCATCTCCCTAACAATCGGCCAAAGATAAACAGTCAATGCCTTGTCATCCTTTGGTGTAAGGTCGGTCTTTCCGCTACGAATCAATCCCATTTTCAGATGGTCAATACTTACATACGGCATTTTATACTCTTCCAGCATCCGCTGTGCCAGAAGGGTCTTCCCTGTATATGATGCGCCAGTTATTAGTATAATCATACTATTGTCTTTAGTTCTTCCTTGACCTTCTCAAAATCGCTACACGATAGTATCGGCATGAGGCTTTCTATCTCCTCAATGCTTTTGTCCCACCATCGGAGTTTAAGCAAAATATCTATCAATTCATCGTCAAAGCGTTTCCTAACTACTCGACAGGGATTTCCAACGGCAATCGCATACGGAGGAATATCCTTTGCTACCACTGAGTTAGTGCCAATGATGGCTCCGTCGCCGATATGTACTCCTGGCATGATCGTGACATTTTGACCAATCCATACGTCATTACCAACAATAGTATCGCCTTTCAATGGAAGTTCCTCCTTCACTGGCGCAATAGCACTTCCCCAGTCACCGCCCATGATGTAGAACGGATAGGTGGTCGCGCAATCCATCCTATGATTGGCCCCGTTCATCACAAACTCCACACCTTTGGCAATAGCACAGAACTTCCCGATAATCAGCTTGTCACCGATAAAGTCGTAAAAGTGTGTGACGTGCTTCTCAAACTGGTCTGCACCATCCACGTCATCGTAATAGGTATAGTCACCGATGATGATACGCGGGTTTTTTACCACGTTCTTGATAAAACAAAGTCGTGGCAGGTTAGGATTAGGAAATGCTTCATTGGGATTCGGTCTATTAATTATGTTCATAAGTAAATATCTATTTGATCTCTTCTAAAGCTCCAGTCTCAGAGTCGATGATAAACCCACGAACCACGATATCCTTTGGCACAAGGGGATGTGTCTTGATGGTCTCAACGGTCTTGCGGACGGATTCGGGCGTATCCTTGAATCCCTCCAGCCAATGATCCAGGTTGATGCCACACTTGCGGATGGTATCAAGCGTCTCGTCAGTCACACCACGCTCTATCATTTCATGATGGAAATGGTCATAGCTCATGTGGCAGGCTCCGCAATGCGAGTGAGCCACCACCATGATTTCCTCTACGCCCAACTCATAGATAGCAACGATGAGGCTACGCATAGCAGAGTCAAAGGCTGAAATTACCAAGCCGCCAGCATTCTTGATAATCTTCGCATCACCATTCTTCAAGCCCAATGCTGCAGGGAGCAACTCTGTCAGTCTAGTGTCCATACACGACAACACAGCAAGTTTCTTGTCAGGGTACTTGCTGGTCAGATACTTCTCGTAGCCTTTCTGTTCTACGAAGGTCTTGTTGTAGGCAATAATCTGGTCTATCATAAGCTTCAAATGATTATCATTTCAATTGTTTTCCCTCTGAGAAAGCATTACCAACGGTCTTGCCCAATTGAATGTAGGTATGGTGAATAGGATCGAAGGTGATGAGTTTCATCTGGGCTACATCTGGCTTTCCGTCTTCGGCCAGATATTTTTCATCACAAAGAATGTTGACGATTTCTGCTACGAGATAATAGCCCGTTTCACTCTCGTCAATTTTTTGCTTCACACGACATTCAAGGGTCATCGGAAACTCCTTAAATACAGGGGCGTTCACATTGGGTGCCTTCTCGATAGTCCAACCTGCCTTCTCCATTTTGTCAGGAGTTGTCCTGCCGCTTACGATGCCAACATAGTCAGCAGCTACCATCGTCTCAGTGGTAGCAAAAGCAACGGTGAACTCAGGGATGTCTTTAAGGTTGTCAGTTGTCTGGTGAGAACCGAGCGATATAATAATCTCGTGCATATCCCACTGGCCACCCCAAGCCGCATTCATGGCATTGGGCTTGCCGTTCTTGTCGTATGTACCGATTATCAGTACTGGTTGTGGCAACAGCCACGCTGTTGATTTGAAACTCTTCATGTCTTAATAATTATAATGATTGCAATGCAAATTTACAAATTATTGCTGTCTGTTCAAATTCTGTTTGTGAAATAGTGTGGATTATTTGTATATTTGCAGTAGAATAATTATAAACAATTAAACAAATGGATAGAAGACTGTTTCTGAAGAGTGCCTCGCTGTTAGGTGCTGGCGCGTTGATAAACCACAGTTGCAAGGGTGGGGAGCCCATGGCCTCTGCCCAGCATAAACGATTCGGCTTGCAGGTGTTTGGCGTGTGCCTCGAATTGGCAAAGGATATTCCTGCAGGATTGCGCAGACTCAAGGAGATTGGATACGATACCCTCGAATTGGCGGGCTATAACAATGGCAATATTGCCCTGTTTCACGACCCCATATCATTGATTGACTACAGAAAGATGGCACAGGATGCCGGATTGGAGATTACCAGCTCGCATGTGCGTACGCCCCAGCAGACATATACTCGTGAAAACAAACAAGAGGTGTTGGATTTCTGGAAGCAGACAGTGGAGCAACATGCACTGTTGGGCATCACATATCTGATACAGGCAGGCATCCCAACCTGCAAGAGTGTGGAAGATGCAGAGCTGATAGCAGAGATTTTCAACGAGGCAGGCCGTATCACGCAAGATGCTGGTATACTTTGGCTATTGCACAACGAGGCCAATATAGCCATGCGTGTGGCTCCTGGTGGACAGGAAAGCATGTACCTGCTGACAGGCAGGTATCCAGAGGGATCACGTCAGATTTTCGATATCGTCTTAGAACAGACAGATCCAGGCCTGGTGAGCTTCGAACTGGATTGCTTTGCTGCCGTATTGGGAGGCAATGATCCTGTGCTTTACTTGGAACAGCATCCACAACGCTTCTGCCTGATGCACGTGAAGGACCGTGAGAAACTGGGCGCCTCGGGTATGATCAACTACGAGAACATCTTCCGCCAGTTCTATGCCAACGGCATGAAAGATTTCTTTGTAGAGGACGAGAACTTCCGCAGTGGTCATCAGTTCGAACGGGTGGAGGAGAGTGCCCGCTACCTGCAAGAGGCACCGTTTGTTAGTTAAGAATAAAGCTATTACACACCTATTTGATTAGCTTGCACAAACTTGTTGAAGCTGTCTAGGTAGCTATCGGATACATGGATATATTCTTTGCCGATGTGGATGGTGTTGTTACGGTCAACAGAGCTGATCTTGTGTAGTGCCACAATGTAGGAACGGTGTACTCTCATGAAATCATTAGCTGGTAGCATGTCTTCTACTGCTTTCATGGTGAGGTGGGTGACAAGTGGCCGTTGCTCATTCTCCATATAGAACAATACATAGTTTTTGAGTCCTGAGACATAGAGAATCCGGTTAATGTCAATCTGTTTCAATTCACCGTCTATGCGAAGGAACAAGGTGTTGCGTTTCTGCTCGGCAGTACTGTTACTGCCTTGCTTGTTGGTATTGCTCATTCCAAACCACTGACGGGCCTTTTCAGCAGCTGCTAAGAAACGGGCATAGTTGATGGGTTTGAGCAAGAAATCGAGAGCATTCACATTGTAGCTCTCAAACGCATATTCCTTGAAGGCGGTGGTGAATATGATGCGTGTCTCAGGAGGTACCATCGCAGCAAGACTCATGCCATCCAAATCAGGCATGTTGATATCGAGAAACAACAAATCAACAGGGCTTTCTTTGAGTGCAGTAAGGGCATCTACGGCATCGATATAGGATGCGTTGAATTGCAGGAAAGGAGTGCGAAGGATAAAGTTCTTCACCATTTCTACCGCCAGAGGTTCATCGTCAATAACCATACATCTGATTGCTTTTGTTTCCATAGTGCTGCTAGAGGTTGATTCTTATTTCCACATGATAAATATTGTCCTGCAAAGTGTGTATGTATTCACTGCGTTGTGGATAGAGTAGTTGCAGGCGTCGCTGGGTGTTCTCAATGCCTACACCTCCACCTGTAAGGTTCTTGTCTTTCTTAGGGAAGTTGCTATTGTCGCAAGTAAAGACGATATTGTCGTCTTTTACGCATAGCGAAGCATTGATGAACGAAGGCTGGTGGGAACTTACTCCATGCTTGAACGCATTTTCCAAGACAGAGATGAAGAGCATTGGAGCAATCTTCACTCCTGACTGTGAGAGATCAAAATGAGTTTCCACATTCACTTTGTCACTGCATCGTAGCTTCATCAAACTGATATAATTCTCCATAAACTCCACCTCGTCTGAAAGCGACACCTCCGCTTTGCTCGACTCATACAAGGCATAACGCAACAGATCACTAAGTTTGGTGATGCTATCTTGTGCATGGTCGGCATCTATGTAAACAAGGCTAGAGATGTTGTTCAGCGTATTGAAAAGGAAATGGGGGTTGAGCTGATTTTTCAGCCAAACCAGTTCGGCCTCGGCATTCTGTTGCTTTACTTCGCGAAGCTGCATCTCCACATCGTGAAGGCGGATAATGGTGCGGATGGCGAGAGCACATGTTACAGACAATACTAACATCACAAAGTCAACCAACACGATGAAATAGACCCAAGGGGCATAGAAATCATCGGGCGAGAAACTTTCTCTCCAGAAATATGAAGCTAGTATAGCTATGATTATGAACAAATTTACGATAAAGAACTTGCCTTTCGACTGATAATACACGCGTGGAATCAGCCAATAATAGTTGATGAGATAGATGGCAAAAATGGGTACAAACTCATTCAGAGTTTCTCCTAATGATCGCCCTGCCTCTGTGATATTGGTGGTAGATAGGTAGGTACCCATTGGGGGCAAAATGATGATAAGCACCATGATGGCCACATGGATAAACAACACCAATATGTCAGTTCTTTTTTTCTCCATAATGCTACAAAGATACATGTTTCTTTTCATTGTTGAAGGTATCAACATTAAAATTTATAGTACAGGCTCAGCAAAATATTTCGCGGACGGATCTCATAGGCCGTATATGACTTGGTAAATCGCTCGGAGTCAACCAACGTATAATTATAGGTATTTTGGTTGAGGATGTTCTTGGCAGAGAGTATCAACTGCCATTTGTCATTGATGTTGTATTCAGCCTTGAAGTCCAGCAGAGCTAAGTGTTTCGATACATCGTCGGTGAACTCTGTGTAGTAATGTTCTCCCAGTAAACTGAAGTTGAGTTTCTTCCAAGGTGAGAATATCATCTCCAACGTCTGGGTATAGCTTTTCGAGGTAGATGATGTTTCCTCATCTTCCATCTTCAACCGATTTGTGTTGAAGTTGAGTTGATAGACCACGTTCCACCATGAGTTAAGGCGACCGTTGATATAAGGTGAAACCGTAAGAGTGGTGCTGGTATATGCGATGAGACTACCGTTTCGTTCCATTTTCGCATTTGAGAGATTAGCTCGGGTAGTGATGCCTATTTTCCCCTTCAGCGAATTAATTCCCTTGCTGATATCGACATTACCTTCCCACCAGTCAGATTTGTTTTTACCTATGCTATAGCCGTTGATAATGAACTCATCAGTGAAATCCATGACAGGAATAAGCGATTCATTGGTACCCCAATAGCTTACTGATCCGTTGACGAAGAAAGATGTTTTTGGATGGCTATAGGAAGTTGAGAGAGTAACGCTGGTGTTCTTGCTATTACTCATATCAGGCAATCCTTCAGAAGCCATACGGAAATTGCTGAAAACGAGGTTGGGGTAGAGGTTCATGCGTTTAACCTCATTGGAAGTGGCAGAAGCTTCCAATGAAAGCGAAAGATATTTGGTTGCCTCATATTTTACTGACAAGGAGGGAGAGAAGTAGAACTTACCGTGGTGATTGTCAAATCCGCCCAACTTGTCTTTCATACTATAGCTTCCATATTTCAAAGGGAGAGTAGCAGTGGCTTGCAAACGGTCATTGATGAAGGTGAGAGTAGCACCGCCAAAGGCATTAAACACATTCAGACGTGAATCGATGTTTGGGGCATCTGTCCCTTTCACTCCTGATAGCTTTACATCCAAATTACGATTGTTTCCAGAAACGCCACCATCTATGGAAAGTGTTAACTGCTTGTTGAGCTTGGTGTCAAAGGTGATGGTGGCATCGACAAACGCTGATGTAGCTTTGATTATTTGTGAGAATATGCCATCCTCTTTGTTAACAACCATGTCTTGTGGCCTGGAGTAGATGCCGATGTTGGAATTCAACGTTAAGATATGACGACCGAGGCTCCATTTGTAAAGCAAATCGTTTTTCACAAGCAGAGGAGTAGTATTTACTTTTTGGTCGTTAGGGAAGGTGCCTGTAATGTTTTTATCAACATCGTTCCATCGGGTCGCGATGCTTAGTTGGTTTCGCAGGTATTTGCTATCTGTATTGGCCAAGAGTGTGATATTGGTTTCAATGTCCTGTTGGTGGCTTTTTGCATTTTCTCCCACCACATCCACCACCCGTTCTCCTTGTGATAGATAATAAGTAGTTTCGTCAAGGCTCGATGCAGTTAGTCTGTCATTGTGGTATAGCAGTTGGAGATTCACCTGGTAGTCTTTATTCAGCTTCAGCGTACTGCCGATGTTGATGATTCCACTTCTGTTGAAACGCACACGTTCGCTACTCAATGGTGCTAACGATGGCTCGACGTCCATAAATTGCTTAATGCTGTAGTCAAAAGAATTCAAACTCGTGTCCCAATTTCCCCAGTCCATGCCTCCAAAACCGGTTAACGCACCACCGAAATCCAGTCCAGTATTGTCGGCCTTGAAAAGTATAGTACTTTGCAACTTGCTGCCGATGTTAATTGCGTTAATATCGGCATTTATCAACAGGGGAGTAATTCCTATTCCACCCTTAATCGACCCCGTCCATTTACTGTTGACATGATCTTTCAATATTACATTGATGGAGGCTGCACTGCTATATTGCATCCCTTTCATGATTTTGATAGATACATGGTTCTCTGTAATTTCCAATCGTTCCACATCTTCGGGTTTCATGTTATAGACAGGGTCGTAATTGCCTTCAAGTACATCTAATCCGTTGACATAGATTTTATCTACAAACATGCCGTTATAGGAGAAAGAGGTAGAACCACTCCACGACATCGTTGTGAGCCCTGGCATCTTTTTCATAACATCTTCCAGTTTCTTGTCGCGAATGTCTGTGAATTTAGATACATCATAGCTGATGGTCTTTTCCAAACCATTGTTGGCTACTTCACTTACCATTTCTTGGGCAAAAGCTTCTGTTGGAATAGCGAGCCATACGCCTGTCATCAAGGCGATTACCATCATTAAAATTGAATGATTCTTTTTCATCTTTTTCTTTGTGTTGAATATTATCGGCACAAAGATAAGGGTATTGATCGAGATGACAAGTAAGTTTTACACCAATGCCCCGTTTGTTGGGACGAATAGTTTTTGCAGCCTCTTTTTGCTATTCGTCCTCAGATATGGGCTGTTGGTGTAAAATATGCTTGGCATATAGGGTATAATCACTAAATTTGCCTTATTGAAGTAACAACATTATGAAAACAAAAGACAATAGAGAAGTAAAGCTGGTGGCACTGCAGGACGATGACCGCGAGCAGTTTATCCTCGACAATCAAGAGGCGTTTAAGTATGGGGCTACCCAGGAGTTTGGAATGCGTGACAATCATTTTGAAGAGGAGGGAGAAATTATCTCCCGTGAGACCATCATTCACGCCATCAGTGGTGAACATGCTGAGGCATATCGTATCGTGTGTGAGGGTGAAAAGGTCGGTGGAGTAGTGATTCGTATTGATCCAGGACAGGATACGGGAGAGCTCGATTTACTGTTTGTATCGCCTCATGTGCATAGCAAAGGCATTGGTTATGCCGCATGGATGGCTGTAGAAGAGTTACATCCAGAGGTGAAGGTTTGGGAAACGGTAACGCCGTATTTCGAGACGCGTAACATTCATTTCTATGTAAATCGTTGCGGCTTCCACATTGTAGAGTTCTTCAATAGTCATCATCCAGATCCCAACGACCCAGAAATGATGCAGCAGTCAACTCGGCCGGATGAAAATGATCATGACGGCATGTTCCGATTCCAGAAGAAGATTGGTTAGGATGGCCCCAACTAATCACATCCATAATTAATTCATGTAAGTATGCACGCTGGTGGCTTGGGCACTCGGCAGATAGTTGATGCCCCACCAGCACATTTGCAGGAGAACGAAAGCAATGAGCAGCATCCAGAGGGCTGTCTTGACATCCGACTTGGGCATCAAGCGGTAGTGGATATAGGCCAAGTAGGCAAACCACGTGATGGCTGCCCAGGTTTCCTTCGGGTCCCAAGCCCAATAGTGCCCCCAAGCTTCTTTTGCCCAAAGTGCACCAAACAACATGCCAAAGGTCATAAAGGAGAGGCCGACATAAACGAGGTTGTCGGTAATATCCATTTCCGTCGAAAAATGAGAATTATGGTTTTTCTTAAAGAAGAGAAGATATACCGCCATGAGGGTGGCGGCACCGAGCAGGGCATAGGCAAACATATAGACAATGACATGGGGAGCAAACCAAGGACTTTGCAATGCTGGCATCAATGTCTTGTTGTGTATCTCCGGCTTGAAGAGGTTGACGCAGATGAATACCACCGACAGCAACGTGGAGAAGCTCAATATCCACTTGTATTTCCATCGGATATAAACGATGAGGCCAGCCAAGGGCAAGAAGAAGCTGTACCACAGACGTGTTTCTCCCATTGTCCGCAACGGTGGGCGCTCCAGCGATATCCACATAGCGATGATAAAGGCAAAGAATACCAGTAAGCCAAGACCTGTAGATGCGTATGCTGTCTTTGTTTTATCTTTCCAAGCTGCATAGGCCCCATAAGCCCAACACAGAATAGATACTATTGCAAAATATATGAAGTGTTCCCAACTCATTGCTTTTTCCTCCTTACGCCAAAGATGAACATCGTCAATGCTCCGAAAAGCATCATATAGATGCCCGCATACACATACGGCAACCACGGGTCGCGCACCAGCTCCAAGATGCTGAACTGGCTCTCAGCCCCCATAGCGGTATCATAGCCATATTGATAAATCTTCCAACCATTTACCTCGACCGGTTTATTCACATCAACCGTAGCTTGCCGACTATCACCATTCTTCGTATAAATGATGATATCAGAGGCAAAACGCTTAGGCGATCCATCGTCGTAGGTCTCCATGATAAACTGCTTCAGTGTAATGGCGATAGGTAACTCCTGTACCACTTGCTGCTTGTTAATTGCCCGCCATTCGGTTTGATCCAACACTGTGTACATATTTAGGCGTTGCATGTCGGCACTACCTAAGGTAGCCGTCAGTAGTGTAATCAGCAATCCAAGGTGACTGACTAAAGAGGGTAGGCGACGCCATTTGAAATAAAACAGTTGCATCAAGCTTACCTGTGCTAGGATAAAAGCTATCCAGAGGTAGAGCAGTACGAACGGCCAGAACGACAGCATCTTGGTGATGCCGAGGAAATCGGCAGGTTGTGAGTTTTCAGATACTTGCGCCGTCAATCCCATGATAATGGTCAGTGCAGCCGTCATTACCAACGCAGGAACCGCACAGGTATAGGTTGCCAAGAAACGGAAGCCGTAAACCTTGCTCCTGCATGCATAGATGATGACTGAAAGCAGTAGGAATACGGCCAGCACAATGATATTCGCTGGCCATGTAAACAGGCTCCAGTCAATAGGTCCCATGCTGAATTGCAGCATGAGACCTGTAACTATCAACCCCGTACCAATGACGAAGCCCTCTTGTAATCTCCAAGGTTTATTCCACATTATAAGTCAATCAGCTTACCTTTTGCTTTTGCATCCTCAATCCACTTCGGAACGATTTCATCCATGAAACGCTGATTCTTTTCCTCCAGTTTAGGCATATCCAGACCTATATACTGCTGAGCCTTAGCCTTGGTTGACACATCTGGCATTGGGATATCGCCCGTGAATCCGTGCTTAGCCAATACTTTCACAATCTGCAGGCGAGCCTGATGCGCGAAATCAACACTGTGAGAGAGCAAACGAGTTACTTCCTGTGGAGCGTGGAAAGTAGCACCATGAGATGCGATCGCATAGTCCCATCGCCACTGACTCTTGCGCAGCAAATCCTGAATAGGCTTCATCTCAGCCTCGGTTGCGCCATTGTCGATGGCAAACTTAGCCTCGATGTGAGCGGTTGCCAATTCCTTCTCTGCACGATTGCGAACCTCTGTACACTTGTCCTGACGCTCATACACATTCTTGCGCAAAGTCTCGGCATCTTGGCGATGGCAAGTTTGGCAGGTACGATCGATGTTCGCCAATGGAGACATGATGTGGTGATCGGTGTACTTCACGCCACCCTCACTCATGTAAGGCATGTGGCAATCTGCACAAGAAACACCACGCTGCCCGTGAATGCCTTGCAAAGACATTTCATATCCCGGATGCTGAGCCTTCAAGATAGGAGTCTTTGACAATGAATGGATATAGTCGTAATAATCCAACTCATCATAATACGCCTCTGCATCTTCCAAAGTCAAGCCCTTATCCCATGGGAAAGTCAGGTAGTCGGTACCTTTCTTAAAGTAATACTCCACATGGCATTGAGCGCAAACCAATGAGCGCATCTCCTGATAGGTAGCATCTTTCACGTTCAAGCCTCTGCGTTCGAAAGCTTCGTAAAGAGCAGGACGTGCTGGACGCAACTCCATGGTACGAGCATCATGGCAGTCGGAGCAACCGATGGTGTTCACCATCTCGTTGCCCAACTCACTCCAACGCATGTGGTAGTAAGTATCCAAACCCAGTTCACGCATCATGCGAGGCACATCTGGACCTTTGCAAGTCCAGCAGGTAGCAGGCTGCATATCAGCATCACCGTCAATGCCCGGATTACCTGTGCGCAGAATCTTACGCATGTCATCCAACGCGTGCTTGTGGCCACGAGGGGTGTTGTAGTTGCGGCTGAAAGCATAGCCTGCCCAGAGAATCACCATCTCGGGACGCTGCTCCAACACATCAACTTCCTCACTGCCATTGTACTTTGATTCGAATGAGGTGTCTTCCGTCATTGCCCAGGTATTGTACTCACGAGGATAGTCTGCTTTGAACTTCTCATTCTGAGATACAATACTATCAGTAAAAATTGTGCGCTTGTTGTTAAACACGCTCACCACCTCTGCCCTGCGCTCCATAAGCGATGAAGCCAGCAAGCCTAAAATAAACACAACGACCATTGACCCTCCGAACAATAGCCATCCTTGCCATTTTTTCAGTTGTTTAGCCATAATATCTTACTTTTATTATTTTCCAATTATATTCTGTAACCAATTAGGTACTGGTGAAGGAGGCAATGGTACCACCCCCTCAGCACCTGGTGTGCCAGATAATGAGTTCATGCCTCCATGAGGCACATTGCGATGGCAATCCCAGCAGGCTTTACCTTCGCCACGCTTGGCCTCCATGAAATCAATACGGCCTGTGTAGACGAACTCCTGATTAAGCTGTGTGTGACAACGGATGCAATTGTCCATGATTACTTCCGCGCTCATATCCTCTGCCATAATTGCCTGACGCTCGCTGTGGGTTAAAAAATAAGCCACATGTTTCAAACCATCCACTGCTTTGAAACCATACTTCATAGCCATGTTTTGGTGGGGCACATGGCAATCGTTACAGGTCGCATCACGTCCGTGGCTGGAATGTGACCATGTTGCATAATAGGGAGTCATGATATGACAATTGATGCAAGCGGAAGAATCATCACCAAGATAGGTGTGAGCTCGCAGAAGGTATAGAAATAAACCTCCAAGGCCACAAATAACACCTGCAACCACTAACAGAAACACTTTCTGCCTGTGCGAAAACAGGTTAGTTATTTTATCCAGTGCTTTCATGTATATATCAAGGTTTATTTAGTTAAAAATCATTCTTTTGCAAATATAATAAAAAATGTGGATAATTCCAATAACATTTGCACACCATAACACTTAATAATTGTTAAAATGAATAAGATGCCATTGTTTATCCTTACATTTGCAATAGCATAAAACTGTAGGCCTATGACAGGGTATCCCATTTATGTTTGTTTAGTCAGTAATGTCAATATCAAAGTAAAAACAATGTTCGTATGAAAGACGTAGCATTAGTATTGTCGAGTGGTGGTGCGAGAGGTCTTGCCCATATCGGTGCTATCGAAGAACTGGAGACACAGGGCTATCGCATCACCTCTATTGCTGGTTGCTCTATGGGAGCTCTCATCGGAGGTGTCTATGCCGCAGGGAAACTAAAAGAATTCCGCGAGTGGATGAAGACTGTTGACCGAAAGAAGATGCTGGAACTTGCCGACTTCTCCCTAAGCCTTAATCATATAGTTAAGGGCTCCCGTATCATTGAAGCCATTATGGAGTTTGTGCCTGATGTGCCTATTGAAGATTTGCCAATACCCTATTGTGCAGTTGCGACCGATGTGAAAGTGGGTCGTGAAGTTGTGTTCAGCAAGGGCAGTCTCTTTGATGCCATCCGTGCTTCCATCTCCTTGCCATCATTCTACGAACCAGTATATCGTGATGGCATGATACTCATTGACGGTGGTGTGACAAACCCCATACCGATGAATCGTGTGGTGCGGCATGAGGGCGATATCCTGATAGGTGTTGATGTGAGTGGACACGATTATGAGACACAATGGGAGATTCAGCAAGAGATAGCAGAAAAACGTAAAAACAGCAAATCACTGTCTCAGCAGATACTCAACAAGCTGATACCCGACAACCTTGAATTCAACTATTACACAATGCTTTCCCGGGTCAGCTCACTGATGATTCGCCAGAACTCCCTCCTCATGGCCCAGCTGATGAAGCCCGACGTGCTTGTAGATATCCAAATGAGTCGTTATGGCGTCTTCGATTTTGACAAATCGGAAAAGCTCATCACCATAGGCCGCAATCGGACACAGCAAGCCCTTAGTAAATATCAAGATAAGTTTGCCTTTCCTAAATAAAAAATCAACTCCTATTTATTTGATTATTAGTATAACTAAACTATACATCAATTACCCTGTTGCTTTCCGAAAGAAATGGAGGGTCTTGTATTAGTCATCATTACCCCTACATAACCCCCTTCTTACTATAGCCTATATCTCTCTTTAGAGAGAGAGGATATAGGCTATATAAGGAAGGGGTATAGGGGGTAGATGACTTACACAAATAAGACCCTCCTAAATATTGGGAAGCAAAAAACGAAAAAAAAGCACGAACCCCACAAAAGCCTACTGAAGCCTACAACAAACTCTTCCTTTGTCACTACTTTTGCCCTTGCAGATGAATTGATGCTCTTCCCACGACGGTAAACTATGAATGCGATGCTAAGGAAAATATAAGAAGATACAAGAAAATGATGAATGTTTATGGATGTTGATAGTAAATACTTGCCATGTTTCTACCTTTGCAAGGTCACTCTTGATGCTAATGCCTTCTATCAGTTGACGGAGGCTTTGCTATCACCCGACGCAATATCTCCCATGGGGGAAAGGAGATATTACTATAGGGGTACGGCAGATACTGCGACGACCCGTAGCAGATACTGCCAACACCCGAGGCAGACTTTCCTTCACCCCAAGGGAAGTTCTCCGACGGCAGATAGCAAACGGCGGAACGAGCAATAACAGGCATTGCATCGAAATGAGGCGCTCTTTGACATGTTGAACAACCTAGAAAAGCCATAGTAAAACTTAGGTAACAATGCTCTTCTTTTTCCTGGGTTCCTACCCGGAAAATAAAGACAAGCCTTTTTGCCCAACTATTCTTAGTATTAGTTAGTTCTTGAATTTCTGTGCGTTACAAGGAGAAAAATGGTTATTTAGGCTTGTTGTCAGTCAACGAGGCGGCAGCCTTGTCAAAATAATCCGTAATTTGTTGTATCAATGGATTCCTGTTTTCAACAATGATAGCTACATAAATACCTTGCTCCTCAATAACAGCATGAGCTGATTTAATAGTAAAACGGTTGGGATCGGCAGACTTCTCAAACCAGCGTATAAACAATCTGTTTCGGCCTGCTTCACGATGATCTGTAGTATCACAATAGTACAAGAGTACACTATTGTTCTCCTTAAAGAATTCATCTAGCACTAAAAAGGTTACTGCGCTAATGTTCGGATCATGAGGTAAACGTTGGTCATTCAATTTATAAATGACAAACTGATATGTATCGCATCCGCCGATTTTGTCTTCTTCCAAAAAACTGATGCGATAGTTAATACCTTTATTCGTCGTAAATTCATAACCTTTATTCAAAGCCCTAACTGGATATGGAGACTTTGCGTTGATGCGGTCAAGAGAGAGATTAATCATAGGAACACGACATTGACGGTTTCGCCTTTTTCAGCGAACTCACGTTCAATCTCATGCTTTAATGCCTTCTTATGCTCAATAGCTTTCTTCAGATAGTCAATAGCACGTTCTTTTGTTGTCTTTTTATTAGTTTTCATATTCATCTGTTTATTGTAAAAGAATGAATTAACGCTGCAAAGTTAATGCTTTTTCTTTTCTTTGCAAATAATTGTATGTTATTATCTCTCCTAATTTCATAGTACAACTTCTGATAGTGTAGAATATCAGTGTAAAGTAAGCTTATACCTTCGCTGATGGTTCGCTATACCTTCGCTGATGGTTCGCTGAAGATATTACCATGTCTTTTTCCTCCTCTTCTCTTTTTTTTCTTCTTCTTGTAGCGTGAAATTGTTAGAAATTCATTATATTTGTAAGTTGTAAATAAAAACAGATATGGCAAAGGTATTTCAGATTTTGGTTCCAGATAATACACTTGTTTCTCGTATCATCAGTTGCGAGAATCAAGTTACGGAACTGTTTGTTATTGATAGGGCCGACAAAAAGTTTGTGTCAGAATACTCTAATGACCTGAATAAACCGGCTTTATACATCCTAGTCAATAGAGATAAACGACAGTTGTACGTTGGTGAGACAGACGACTCCATCAAGCGACTGCGTAACCATGAGGCTAAGGACTTCTGGACGGAGGCCATTGTGTTTCATTCTACTACAGACACGCTTTCCACAACGGAAGTGAAATGGTTGGAAGCAAAGACTTACGAGGCTCTGAAAGAGTTGGGCTACTACGACTTGTCAGAAAACAAACAGGTCCCTCAGCAACCTCCTTTGAAACGCAACCAGATATACACGCTGGAGCCAATCTTTGAAGAAGCTAAAAATTACATCTGTGCAGCAGGTTTTGATATTTTTTTGAAAAAGAAGGTGGAGATAGAAGAAGCATCCCAACCCCAGGAATCTGTTAAGAAAGAAAACGCAGAGTTGAACAATGTATGGCTGTTACCATCAAGTAGAAAGCATTTTGACTTGGAGTCCTGTTTTGCTGAATATGGTGAGGTGTATTGGCGAATAACCAATAACTTAAAGCGTATTGCCAAGGGGGATAGAGGTTATGTTTATAGCTCTGAACCTGATAAAGCTATCCTTTATCGCTTTGATGTGATAGAGAGTCAATTGCCTTATTCTAAGGTGATGGATAGGGACGAACAATTCTCTAGCGATAAAGGTGAATCAAACAAGGTATTTGGAGGTAAAGGTGGACTTTTTGTCCTTATCAGAGTGAATGGAATAGTAGTAGATAAACGCTTTTCGTTACCTGTGCTGCTTAAAAATGGTCTGAAAGGTGCGCCTCAAGGTGCAATCCGCATTTCTCAAGAGGAATATAAGTCCCTGCTTGATTTTGTTGACGTCAACTTTGAAACGAACCCTGAGGACGTTGATGCAGCAAAGAAGCCTCGTCGTGCGCCATTTAAATTCTCGATGATTGGCTTGAAGCCTGGCGATATTATCAACTTTGCTCCTAATGGTGAAGAAGTAAGGGTGAATTCTGAGAATACCGTTGATTATGATGGACAAATTCTCACACTCTCTCGTTTCTGCAAGAAATATATGCCTGATAACGATAGTCAGAACAAAGAATATCAAGGTCCAGCACATTTTACCTATAACGGCAAGACTTTAGATGAGATAAGGAAAGAAAAAGAAAGTAAATGAAGTACGGCATAGACATAAAAGAAGACGAGTTGTTGGCAATGGGTGGCGGCATTCTTGATACACTGCTCATTGACAGGACCACAGGTGAGAATATCATCTGGGCTACTGATGACTATGCTGCTTTGGGTGATTCCTATACTTTCTTCAAGCATATTACCCCTGACCTGATAACAGGAGAAAAACAGAATATCATTCAGCCACGTGTAACGAAGAATGAGGAGGAAAGGAAAAAGAGAGCCAGAAAGATGGCGGAGGTTTTTACCCCTTCGTGGGTGTGTAACGATATGAATAATAGCGTTGATGCAAAGTGGTTCAAACGCAAGATAGTATTCAATAAAAGTACCAACAAAAGCGGCAAGCATACATGGGAGCCCACAGAAGGAAATATTACCTTCCCTGAAGGAAAGACTTGGCAGGAATATGTCAGCATGGGGGTAATTGAAATCACCTGTGGTGAGGCTCCTTTCTTGGCAAGTCGTTATGATACTGTGACAGGAGAGCCAATAACTGATTTAAGAAAGCGTATTGGCTGGATTGACAGAAAGTTACGCGTAGTCAATGAGAATACGACCACTCACGAAGACTGGCTCTATTGGGCGAAGATGGCTTTTAAGGGGACGCTTGGCTATGAGTGGCAGGGTGATAATCTGCTGTTGGCACGTGAGAACCTTCTTATGTCATTTTTTGATTATTATGAGGACAGATTTGGTGAGGAACCCGCCATTGAAGATGTAAAGGAAGTGGCTGGGATTATTTCATGGAACATCTTCCAGATGGATGGCTTGAAGTTCGTCATTCCTCGCAGTTGTCATCCCAAAGTCTTGGAAACAAGAGATATTATTTCTGGTGAAGTAATACGACAGGAAATAGAATGTGAAGGGTGCAAGAAAGGCCTAATCCATAAGCATAATGGAATCTATGTGAAAACAATGGATTGGGAAACTGGAAAAACCATCAGATTTGACCAGATTAATGGACTTGCAAAAAAAGAGAAGCTATGATGAATACTGAAATAGTTGACAAAATAATTGTAGGTCGTGTCGAACCGCATATTTATGCGTTTGAAACAAATACCGTTCCCAATTACTTGAAAATAGGTGATACCTATCGTCCAGTTGAGGATCGACTGAAAGAGTGGCGTCACCACTATGAAGATTTGGTCAAGCTCTATGAGCACGTAGCGAGAGTTGATGAAAAGTATTTCAGAGACTTCGAAGTGCATAAGTTCGTGATGGAGGAAAAGAAGCGTAACCGCATTACTCGCGAGGCATTTCCAAACTTACCATATTACTCCAACGAATTCTTTGAAGAGGCTGTTCCGGCAGATATAGACGAGGCCATTGCAGACATCACAGATAGTGCCAATAAGAATGACGGACGCTACAAGTTCTATTCA